>Ga0209751_10000261_pt1 | contig 56522 bp, 52 predicted proteins | sample RifCSP13_1_FD_184019 | JGI IMG/M metagenome (GOLD analysis project Ga0209751, IMG submission 184019) | Soil microbial communities from Rifle, Colorado - Rifle CSP2_sed 13_1 (SPAdes) (version 2) | ecosystem: Environmental > Terrestrial > Deep subsurface > Rock core/Sediment | place: Rifle...
TGCGAAATTTGCAGCACTGCACCGTCAGAACAAAGATGGTGAAATACAACCGAGCAGTGAAATGGTTTAAGCTCGTAACCCAAGGGCTTTGCTACTTATCGATGGCAGGGCTATAGGGGGCAGGTCAGCCCGCGCCACTGCTTGCGGATGAGTACGCTAAATTTACGAGCAGCAATTTTGGTTTCTCTTTTGAGTATCCTTCTTCATGGGAATTTCGCCCCCATGTTTTTCCGAACGTGCAAGCTGCCGTCGGTCCAAAGAATGGAGGAATGGCAGAATGTGCTATTTCTATAAAGCTGCTACCTGAAACAAAATCGATGCGCCAAAAGGATCTCGATAATTACTCTTCGCAAAAATCAACTCCATCTGAAATTGAAGAAAGTTTGAAGCTCCAGTACAACGATGTTCAAGTGATAGCAACAGGAAATACAATGTTGGACGATCGGCCAGCTCGTGTTGAGCGCGTCCGATATTCAGCAGCATCACAAAAAGGAAAAATATTTGTTTATAGTTTGTCGATAACCACTGCCAAACCAGGTCGAATTTGGACACTGGGTTGTAGCGGCACGGGGTGGTCGTCTCATGAGGCAGAGAAAAACTTCGGCCAACGACAGATGGATATTAACCGATTGATCTCGACTTTTCGGTTTTGAAACCACATGAAATAAAACACGCACGAGTTCAGGTCTATAGTCGTAGCATTGTGCTGCTTATCTGGCCTAACCCTGCATTCGAGAGGGACTGCGCAAAAGCGCGCAGCCCCTCAATTTGAACGTTGGGCATCGCAAGCGGTCGTGCCACTCGCTGTGATAAACTATGAACTGTCAGCATCTACCACTATGGAGGTTATCGTGAGTACGAATTTGGAAGTCCTGGAAGCCGAAGTCCTGCAGTTACCCCCTATTGAACGATCGCACCTGCTTGAGCGACTAATCGCCAGCCTTGATTCAGACCCCGAAGTCGAGGAAGCTTGGGAGCGAGAAGCCGATCGCAGGGAAGCCGAACTGGAATCCGGTTCGATCTCGGCAGTTTCAGGACAGGAAGCCATCGCCCGGCTTCGAGCAAGACTTACGCGATGACCTACTCGCTCCACCCTGGAGCGGAGCATGATATTGCCAGCGCTCTGGATTTTTACAAAGAACAAGCTGGGCTTGTGGTTGCCGAACGTTTTCTCGAAGAATTTGAACGCGTCGCCAAGCTTCTGGTTGAATATCCCGATCTTGGAACGCCAACGACGAGAGGGCGACGGACATTCCCGCTGAAGGTTTTTCCGTACTCGGTCGTATACCGAAATCTAGAAAGCAGCATTCGAATCCTGATCGTGCGCCATCAACACAGGAAGCCCGGCTACGCTGGCGGTAGGCGATAAGTGCGATGCCCAACCCGACATTCAACCCGGTCTCCGCAAAAGCGCGGAGCCGGTTAATTTCACGTTGGGCGTCAGGTTGCACCCTCTACTAGCAGTGGAGTAGTATCACGATATGCAAATCGCTTCAGGAACCATAGTTGGCGGCAAGGTCGTCGTGGACGGTCTCTCTCTTCCAGAGGGAACGATCGTGACCGTCATTGCTCGGGGTGATGAGGTCGCTGTGCGGCTCCCGCCCCAGCAGGAAGCAGAGCTACTTGATGCGCTTGACGAAGCTGACCGCGAGGAAGGCATTTCTGCCGAGGAACTATTCACCCGGCTTAGACGATTTGGCTGATCTTGGCTCTCGTCGCTCAAATCAAGCCCCGCGCACAACGGGAGATCGAACGAGCGGCAGAATGGTGGGCCGAAAATCGCCCTGCCGCCCCAGGAGCTATTCGCAAGGATGTAGAGGCTGCCTTGGCCTTGCTCGTAGAAGAACCCGGCATCGGCACCAAGGTTGAAACAAAACGCCCCGACATTGTTCGCAGGTTGTATTTGACCCGAGTTCAATACTTTGTCTATTACCGCTACCGCGTTCGCGGAAAGTTTCTCGAAGTTGTCGCATTCTGGCACGCAAGTCGCGAAGTCGGCCCATCACTCTGACGCTATGACGCCGAACCCTACGCTCAAGCGGGACTGCGCAAAAGCGCGCAGCCCCTTAGCTCCACGTTGGGCCACCCCCTTACCTTAATGTCGGCCTTGATTTATATTACGTCCATGCCTACTCCTGCCGCCACTACTGAATACTTGAAGTTGTCCGTTTCCGAGCGCATTCAGCTCGTTGAGGACATCTGGGATAGCATTGCTGTGGAGGCAACAAACACCGTTGAGTTGTCACAAGCCCAAAAGGCTGAGTTACATCGTCGCGTTGCTGCGCACCGCGCCGACCCTTCCTCTGCCGTCCCGTGGGAGCAGGTTCGATCCAAATTATTTCCCAGTAAACCTTGATGTTGGTCGTGCTCCGTCCAGAGGCAGAGCAAGAACTTCTGGAGGCTCAAGCTTGATATGAGTCCAAGGCGTTGGGGCTTGGCTTTGAGTTTGCCCGTGCCGCTGACGCGGCAGTAGCATCTGCACTTCGCAATCCCTTTGGGCATTTGCGCATCGAAGAAGAGTTCCGCCGGGTGCTATTTCGTAAATTTCCTTACACGCTCATTTATCTTCCAAGCCCGGATGAGTTGCTGGTGGTCTCATTCTTTCATCAGCACCGTGAACCAAGTGTTTGGCTTGAGCGGTTTAGTAGCTGAACGCAGGCATCATGTCTTGCTATCACTACAGCCTAACCCTACGCTCAAGCGGGACTGCGCAAAAGCGCGCAGCACCTTATTCCATTTCTAATTTAGAAGTGCTTTTTTGTAGGGCGGGCTCTGCCCGCCGGATAAGGTTGTCGGGCAAAGCCCGACCTACAGATTACTATACTTTTTAATTGAAAACGGAATTAGCTCCACGTTAAGCAGCATTAGGCTCTTGTTGCGCACCACGCAACGCGCTATCATTCCGGCATGATTACATCGTTTCGCCACAAAGGCCTGCGAAAATACTTTGAATCCGGCAGCTTGGCTGGGATCCAACCAGCACACGCGAACCGACTGAAAATGCAGTTGGCCGCGCTCGATACCGCTCAAACTATCGAGGACATGGACATCCCAGGCTTCCGGCTTCACCCGCTAAAGGGAAGCGAACGTGGGCGTTGGTCAATATGGGTAAATGGTAATTGGCGCGTCACGTTCGAGTTTGAAAACGGCAACGCATTTGTTTTAGATTATGAGGATTATCACTAATGGCTATGCACAATCCACCACATCCTGGGGCGTTTATTCAAGAGGTTTATCTTACGCCCAACGAAATCAGTTGCAGGGAACTTGCCCTCAGATTGGGCGTTGCCGCCTCGACCCTTAACCGCGTTTTGAACGAAACCAGTGGCGTGAGTCCTGAAATGGCCCTTCGTCTCTCCAAAGCATTGGGACGCTCACCCGAGAGCTGGTTAACGATGCAAGACAATTACGATTTATGGCAAGCCAAGCAGACTGTTGACTTGAAAAAAGTCCGCAAGATTGAGTTCAGATATGTCTAACCCGGCTCAAGCGGGTCTGCGCAAAAGCGCGCACAGCCCCTTAGCTCCACGTTAGCACTGACTACCTTCCCCCTCCTACTCCTGCGTTGAAAACCCTTAAGGGCACCTCTAAAAATTCAGATTTCGTCATTCCGGCGAAGGCCGGAATCCAGTATTTTGCGAGCATCCGCTTCGCGGATTGCCTGCTTGCCCCACTTCAATAGGCTAGACACCGGCCTGACTGTAAGTCAGTTTATCCTGAGCCCGTCGAAGGGCCGGTGTGACGAATTTTTAGAAGTGCCCTTAAATGGTCTCCAGCACCACGAACGCAACGATCATGCTGCGCTCATCGCTGATGGAAAGATGATGCCCGCTGATACCCAGTTGCGTCAGATGGGTGCGCAGTGCTTCGTCAAATTGCAGCATTGGTTTGCCGAGGCCATCATGAATGACACTGATGCGGCGCAGGGTGACGGGGTGCCGCATTCCACTGCCGACTGCCTTGGCAAAGGCTTCCTTGGCCGCGAATCGTTTTGCCAGAAGGCGCGCCTTGTCTGTACTGGCCTGATAGTCCGGCATCTCCTGCCGGCTCAGCACACGCTCGGCAAAGCGGTCGCCATAGCGCGCAAACATTCTCTCGATGCGAGCGTACTCGACGATGTCTGTGCCGATGCCAAATATCATTCGTCATTCCCGCGGAAGCGGGAACCCAGCCGTCAAAAGGCTTTTCATTTTTTTCACCGCAGCTTCAAGGCCGATGAACAGCGATTCGGCGATGATGGCATGGCCGATGTTGAGCTCGACCAGGTTGGGAATGGCGACGATAGGCTGCACGTTGTGGTAATGCAGGCCGTGCCCGGCATTCACTTGCAGCCCGTGCGCATGGGCATGTTCCGCCGCTGCACGAATGCGTTCCAGTTCATGCTTGTGCTCCGGCACGCTGTCCGCTGCGGCATACTTCCCGGTGTGCAATTCCACCACCGGCGCGCCGGTGCGGAGCGCCGCGTCGATCTGCTTCTGGTCCGGGTCGATGAACAGCGACACGCGGATGCCCGCTGCCGCGCAACGCCCGCAAGCCGCCCTGATATTGTCGAAGTAGCGCACCACGTCCAGACCGCCTTCGGTGGTCAGCTCTTCCCGGCGTTCCGGCACCAGGCACAGATCGTGCGGCTTGATGCGCAACGCGATGGCTATCATCTCGCCGGTCACGGCGCTCTCCAGATTCATGCGCGTTTGCAGCATGCCGCGCAGCATTTCCACGTCGCGATCCTGGATGTGGCGCCTGTCCTCGCGCAGGTGCAGGGTGATCGCATCGGCACCGGCGGATTCAGCCAGCAGCGCGGCTCTCACCACGTTCGGATAACGCTCCCCGCGCACCTGGCGCAGCGTGGCGACGTGATCGATGTTGAGTCCTAGTTTGATCATGAACACCTCCTAAAATCCATTTTTCGGGCGCATCGCGGCGTTGCTCGGTGCTCGCTCAGTCGCCTATCCCATTGATATGTCTCGTTCGCTGTGCTCCGTGCGCCTTGCGGTGTCGCCTCGACACGGCGGTGCGGAGCACTCTGGTGCGGGAGAGGCAGACAGTGGCTGCTCCCGCAAGCGGCTGGCTTCGCCAGTAACGTGTCGCAGCCACAACCCCGAAATTCTGAATTTTTGGAGATGTTCATAGTTTTTGAAAGTCCTTAATCAGTTCCCGCGTGTGCAGATTTTTGCCGCCAAGATGGTGGTTCAGCAGCACGCGCATCAGTTGCTTGCTTTGTTGCGCGGTGGCCGGGTCGGCATAGTCATCCTGCGCCATGTCGAGCAGGGTCTTGCCCAGCACTTGAATACCGGATGACATCCCCTCCTCGTCTGGCAGAACGCCGCGCTCCACGGCATAACGATAGCAGAGTTCCGCCTGTACTGCCTTATCGCTGCCGGCTTCGCGGTCCAGCACCAGCGCGTAACCCAATTCCTGAAGCAGGTGTTTTTCAAAGCAGCGCAACGTGGCGGCATGGTCTGTTTGGTGCGCCAGACGCTGCAGCGTGGCGCGGTAATAATCGAACAATCGCTCGTGCGGGTCATCGCGCGCCAGCAGGTTGAGCAGCAATTCGTTCAGATAGAACCCGCACATCAGCGCCGTGCCTTGCAGATACGGCTGCCCGCCCTGCCACTCCGCGCTGTGCAGGGTGCGCACTTCGCCTTTGCCGAACCAGCTCAGCAGCAGCGGCTGGAAATTCAGCAGCAAGCCGCGCAGGCCGGACCTGGGCCGCCGCGCCCCGCGCGCCACGATCGCCAGCCGTCCGTGCGAGCGGCTGAACACGTCGAGGATCAGGCTGGTTTCGCGAAACGGATAGCTGTGCAATACGAACGCGGGTTCGTCTTCTAACCTGTGTTTATGCGGCTGCGTCATTAAACCCCTCCCGGCCTCCCCTTGTCAGGGGAGGAGCATGGTCACCTCCCCTGACAAGGGGAGGCCGGGAGGGGTTTACAGCACTACAACCTGCCACTTTCCTTCGCGCAACACCAACTCGCGATCACACTGCAACTCCTTGCGCAATGCCGCATCGCCAAGCAGATCCACGACCACTGTTTCACCCGCCGCGCGCAATCGTGCGATCTTGTCCTGCAGGGCGGTGTCATCGAGATGGGGCGCGCATATACCCAACTTGCCTTGTTGTACCGGCAGCAAACGATACAACTGGCGCAGGTCCATGCTGAATCCGGTCGCGGGACGCGCGCGCCCGAAGCTTTTGCCGAGATCGTCGTAGCGTCCGCCCAGGGCGATCGCATCGTGGCTGCCGGCATGATAAGCGGCAAACACCATGCCGCTGTGATAGTGATAGCCGCGCAGGTCGGCGAGATCGATGCCGACGCTGGACACCAGCGGTTGCAACCTCCCGGAGACAGTCTGCAACGCATCCAGCGCAGCATGAATCCCGGGATATTCGGGAAGCTCTATACGCGCCCGCGCCAGCACTTCGGCGCAATCGCCATAAAGTGCCGGCAGTGCCAGCAAGGCGTTGCGCAGTTTCGTTTCCAGCGGTTGCGCCAGTATCTGCAATGCCGCGCTGTCCTTGCTTTGCAGCGCGACAAATAATCCGGTTTCGAGATCCTTGTCCAGCTTGGCGTGGCCTGCCAGCGCGCGAAACACGCCGACATGGCCGAGATCAAGATGCACGTCCTTGATGCCCAGCAGGGCCAACGCTTGCAACATCAGCTGCTGGATCTCCAGATCGCTTTCCAGGCCGCCATGTCCGTACAACTCGGCGCCGATCTGCAACAGCTCACGGGTACGTGTCAGCCCCGCCGGTTGGGTGTGCAGCACGCTGCCGGCATAGCACAGGCGCGCCACGCCCCTGCGATTCAGCAGATGGGCATCGATGCGCGCCACCTGCGGTGTGATGTCGGCGCGCAATGCCAGGGTACGCCCGCTCAACTGATCGACCAGCTTGAAGGTGCGCAGATCCATGTCTTCGCTGCCATCGATCAGCAAAGATTCCGCATATTCCAGCAGCGGCGGCGAGACCAGTTGATAACCGGATTTGCGCAGCAGTTCGAGAAATTGCGCGCGCATCTGCTCGACGCGCCACGCCTCATCGGGAAGCATGTCTTCTACGTGTTCGGGGAGCAGCCAGTTTTGCATCATGCGATCCTGTACAGCAATAGCCTCGTAGGGCGGGCTTCGCCCGCCGCCAAAAATATGTCGGGCAGCGCCCGACCTGCAAAACCCACAGCGTTATTCATTTAATCAGGTACAACATCAACAAGCCGGCCAGCATTGAGGAGATGCCGATAAAACGCAATTGCCCATCGGACAGCGACACCAGTTTGCGAAAAGTCTCGCGCCACAACTCGGGCAGCAGGAACGGCACCATCCCCTCGATCACCAGCATCAACGCCAGGCCGAGCAGCCAATAATCGAGCACACTACTTGCCCGTCCTGCCCGAGCTCTTCAGATACTTGAAAAATTCCGAGCTCGGATCGATAACCATCACGTCATTCTTGTCCTTGAAGCTCTGCTTGTAGGCTTCCAGACTGCGATAGAAGGCATAGAACTCGGGATTACGTCCGAATGCGGCCGCATACGTCGCGGAAGCCTTGGCATCGCCCTCACCCTTGGTCTTTTGCGCGTCGCGATAGGCTACGGCCAGTATCACCTCGCGCTGCTTGTCGGCATCGGCGCGGATCTTTTCGCTTTCGGCATTTCCGGTCGCACGCAGTTCATTGGCCACCCGCTTGCGCTCGGCATCCATACGGCGATACACCGACTCGCTGATCTCCAATGGAAAATCGACGCGCTTCAGCCGCACATCCAGCACCTCCACGCCGATCTTGCGCGCATCAATGTCCGTCTTCTCGCGCAACACGGTCATGATCTTTTCACGTTCACCGGACACCACCTCATGGATGGTGCGCTTGCCGAACTCTTCGCGCATGCTGGAATTGACCGTCTGCAGCAAACGGGTCTTGGCGCGCACTTCATCGCCGCCGACGCTGACGTAATACTGTTTCACGTCCACGATGCGCCACTTGATGAAGGCATCCACCATCACGTTTTTCTTCTCGGCGGTGATGAAACGTTCCGGCTCACCGGCATCCAAAGTCAGGATGCGCGAATCGAAGAAGCGCACGTTCTGCAGCAGCGGGACTTTGAAATTCAGGCCCGGCGTTGTCTTTACGCTGACCACTTCGCCCAACTGGAACACGATCGCATTCTGCCGCTGATCCACGACGAACACGCTCATGCTCAGCAGAATCAACGCAACAACTGCTCCGATCAATACATTAACCATACTCTTGTTCATCGGGAACCCCTTTCGCGGCCGAGCAACGAGTCTCTTGCACGTTGCGCTGCGGTATTATCACTGGACTCGGAAGTAACCGGGGCTGGCGAAGAAGGTGCAGCACCGGTTGAGCGCGAGGTTTCCATCAACTTGTCGAGCGGCAGATACAGCAGGCTGTTGCCGTTCTTCTGGTCGACCATCACCTTGCTGATATTGCCCATCACCTGCTGCATCATGTCCAGATACATGCGCTCGCGTGTCACAGCGGGCGCTTTTTCGTATTCGACCAGTATCTGTCTGAAGCGGCTGGCATCACCTTCGGCATTGGCGATCACGCTTTGCTTGTAACCCTGCGACTCCTGTATCAGGCGCGCGGCCGTACCGCTTGCGCGCGGTATCACGTCATTCGCGTAAGCCTGGCCTTCGTTCTTCTGCCGTTCGCGGTCCTGACCGGCCTTCACCGCGTCATCGAAAGCGGCCTGGACTTGTTCGGGCGGTTGCGCGTTCTGCATGGTCAGCTTGCTGATCAGGATGCCCGACTTGTAGCGATCCAGTATCTCCTGCATCAGCTTGGTCGCTGTGGCAGCAACCTGCTCGCGGCCCTCATACAGCACGAAATCCATCTTGCTCTTGCCGACCACCTCGCGAATCGCGGTTTCCGCCGCCTGGCGCACATTCTCGTCGGGCATGCGGTTGTTGAACAAGTAATCGGCCGGATCGCTGAGGAAATATTGCACCGCAAACTGGATGTCGATGATGTTCTCATCATCGGTCAGCATCAGCGATTCTTTCAAGATCTTGTTCTTTACGTTTTCCCGATAGCCCACTTCCACGGTGCGAACCTGGCTCAGATTGACGATCTCCACGGTTTCGACCGGGAACGGCAGATGCCAGCGGGGACCGGACTCGGTCACTTCGACCTTCTTGCCGAAACGCAACACCACACCACGCTGGCTGGCGTCCACGATGTAAAAACCGCTGCCGACCCAGATCAACACAGCGATCGCAACGATCAGGCCGATACCGGCGCCAAATCCCTGTGCGGGACCACCGCCGCCCGGCTTCCCTGCACCGCCCTTGCCGCCCATCAGCGCCGCCACTTTTTGATTGAGTTTGCGCAGCAACTCTTCCAGATCTGGCGGGCCACCGCTGTTTTTTTTGCCCCATTGCGGATCATTCAATCCCATGTCTCACTCACCTATTCAATATGATTTTCAAATACTTCAGCCGTTTGACGCGCGGCCCTTGCTTCCAGCAAGGCTGACCTTAACTCATCCAGCCCCGCGCCGCTTTTGGCACTCAGAAAAACGCGGGTGATTCTACCATAATCGTCGCGCTGCACGCCCGGCGGCATGTCCTGCAGGTCGATCTTGTTGAACACCAGTATCTGCGGGACATCCGCAGCACCGATCTCGGTCAGCACCTTGTTCACTTCGGCGATCTGATCGTCGCGGTTGGCGTTATTGGCATCCACCACATGCAGCAACAGATCGGCCTGTATCGTCTCTTCCAGGGTGCTTCGGAACGCGGCGACCAGCGAGTGCGGCAGATGCCGGATGAAGCCGACCGTGTCCGACACCACTATCTCCCCTTTTCCCTCGGTGTACATGCGGCGCGAAGTGGTGTCCAGCGTCGCGAACAGCTGGTCGGCAACATAGACATCGGCGCGGGTCAGTTTGTTGAACAGCGTGGACTTGCCGGCATTGGTGTAACCGACGATGGACACCGAGAGCACGTCGGCGCGATTGCGAGCGCGGCGCTGCACTTCACGTTGATGCTTGAGCTTCTCCAGACGCTCTTTCAGCAGATGTACGCGCTTGTCCATCTTGCGCCGGTCCAGCTCCAGCTTGGTCTCGCCGGGGCCGCGCGCACCCACCGCGTATTTCTGCTGTCCCATGTCGGCGCCCTGACCTACCAGACGGGCGGCAAGATACTTGAGTTGCGCCAGTTCCACCTGCACCTTGCCTTCATGGCTTTGCGCGCGCTGCGCAAAGATATCCAGGATCAGCATGGTCCGGTCGATCACGCGCGTATTCAATTTGGCGGTCAGGTTGCGCATCTGCGCGGGAGAGAGGTCGTGATTGAAGATCACCAGCGGGATTTCCATGCGCTCGACGAGTCCGGCGATCTCCTGGACTTTGCCGCTACCCGCGAACAACGCCGCGTCAGGATGCTGCCGCTTGGCCTCGACGATGGCCAGCGTGCGCACCCCTGCCGTCTCGGCCAGCAGGCGCAACTCTTGCAGACTCTCGCTGTGATCGCTGTCGCCGAAATCGATACTGACCAGGATTGCACCCTCCGGCGAGCGCCCGGACAAGGGCTTCTCGCCGCCGGGTGTGTGTTGCTGCATCAGTCAGCGGGAGCGTCGTGGGGAATGCTGACCGCGCGCACCGGAACGATAGTCGAGATCGCGTGTTTATAGACCATCTGGGTGATCGTGTTCTTCAGCAGCACCACGTATTGATCGAAAGACTCGATCTGGCCTTGCAGCTTGATGCCGTTCACCAGATAGATCGCGACCTGCACATGCTCTTTGCGCAGCGTATTGAGGAACGGGTCCTGCAGTTGCTGTCCTTTTTCACTCATGTTATTGCTCTTGTCGGTTAGGAAGGGGATGCTACTTTACTGGATTCCGGCGCGGCTGTGAACCTATTTGCCCGGAAATCAGGGTAAATTTGTTCTCGGCGAAAAATGTAGGGTGGATAAGCGCAGCGCATCCACCTTTTTGAGCTGGCATGGTGGATGCGCTGCGCTTATCCACCCTACTACTGTATTCGGGCGCGGCTGTGAACCTATTTACCCGGAAATATAGTGATAACAAAAAATCACACAGCCCCGCAGGTGCAGTCCCGCAACACATAAAGGCACAGAAAAACGAATTGACGCACCCGTTTCACTTCGTTTTTGCCGGACTTGGTGCTGCAACAAGATTTTCTTCCGCTATGGTCAACCATAGCTCCAGCAGATCGTCCTCTGCTGAAGTGGTAAAGCGAATGCGAAGCTTCAAGCAGCGGCCTTGCGAGTTTTCAATAGCTGGCGACCTTGTTGCTTCAAGCTGGCAAAATCAATTTCTTTCGTGCGACCATTTTTTGCATCGTTCAAGCCTTTGGCAATATCTTGGCGCAGGCTGTCGAGTTTCGCGGTCTTGACCTGTTCATAGGCTTCAAACAGCCGCAACGCCTCACGGATCACCTCGCTTGCCGAGCCATACATGCCAGACTCGACGCGCTGACGGACACGCACTTCCAATTCAGGTGGCAGAGATACGTTCATGGACATGGCAATTCTCCCAAAGAAATGTCGGCAGACACTATGGCAGTTTATGCCATAAATTGCCGGCACCTCTAGGCTTCATAAATTCGCCAAAAAATAAAAACGGGCTGATTCACAATAGAATCAACCCGTTAAAATGTTGGTGCGCCCGGAGCGATTCGAACGCCCGACCCCTTGGTTCGTAGCCAAGTACTCTATCCAGCTGAGCTACGGGCGCGCACTTGAAGTTACCTTGGCGGAGAAGGAGGGATTCGAACCCTCGATACAAGTTTAAGCTCGTATGCGCCCTTAGCAGGGGCGTGCCTTCGACCTCTCGGCCACCTCTCCGAAGGCCGCGCATAGTAATGTAGTCGGCCTGAAAGGTCAAACGATTATGGTGATCTTTACGCGTCTTCCTGATCGAGATCGAACGCCTTGTGCAACACGCGCACCGCAAGCTCCAGATATTTTTCGTCGATGACGACGGAAATCTTGATCTCGGAGGTGGAGATCATCTGGATGTTGATACCCTCTTCGGCCAAAGTGCGGAACATCTTGCTGGCGATGCCGACGTGCGAGCGCATCCCGACGCCGACCACCGAGACCTTGGCCGCCTTGTTGTCGCCGATCACGTCTCGCGCGCCGATGTGGGTTTGCACCTTGCTCTTCAGGATGTCCATCGCCTTGGCGAATTCATTGCGATGCACGGTAAAGGAAAAGTCGGTCGTGCCGTCCACGCCGACGTTCTGGATAATGATATCCACGTCGATGTTGGCGTCGCTGACCGGCCCCAGTATCTGGTAGGCGATACCGGGTTTGTCGGGTACGCCCAGCACGGTGATCTTGGCTTCGTCGCGATTGAACGCGATCCCGGAAATGATTGCTTGTTCCATTTTGTCGTTGTCCTCAAAAGTTATCAGCGTGCCTTCGCCCTCTTCCTCGAAGCTTGACAGCACGCGCAGCTTGACCTTGTATTTCCCGGCAAACTCCACCGAGCGAATCTGCAACACCTTGGAGCCCAGGCTGGCCATTTCCAGCATCTCCTCGAAGGTGATGCTCTTCAGACGGCGCGCTTCGGGAACCAGACGCGGGTCGGTGGAATAAACGCCGTCCACATCGGTGTAGATCTGGCATTCGTCGGCACGCAGTGCAGCCGCGATCGCCACACCGGTCGTATCCGAGCCGCCTCGCCCCAAAGTGGTGATGTTGCCGTTTTCGTCTACACCCTGAAAACCCGCCACCACCACCACGCAGTCATTCTCCAGATCGGCACGGATGTTCTGCTCGTCTATGCTGACGATGCGCGCTTTGGTAAAGGCGCTGTCAGTGAGTATCTTGACCTGCGCACCGGTATAGCTCCTGGCGTTCAGCCCCAGTTCCTTGAGCGCCATCGCCAGCAGCCCGATGGTGACCTGCTCGCCGGTGGAGATGATCACATCCAGCTCGCGCGGATCGGGATGCTTCTGGATCTCGTGTGCAAGCGCTATCAGGCGATTGGTCTCGCCGCTCATCGCGGAGACCACCACCACCACCTGATGCCCTTTGGCTTTGAACTTCGCGACGCGGCGCGCCACGTTCTTGATGCGATCCGGACTGCCGACCGATGTGCCGCCGTACTTCTGGACTATCAATGCCACGATTTTTCTATGCCTGACTTAAAAAATGAGCGCGATTTTAGCGCAACTGGCCAAAAAAGTGGAACAATCCGCAGTTTTATCCGGCGGGCATAGCCCGCCCTACAAGAATGCACGTTTGATCTATTGAGCTTTACATAATTTATGACTGTTAAGTGATTTACCGTAGGGCGGGCTTTGCCCGCCGCGTCGGGCGTAGCCCGACCTACGAGATGCGGAGACTCTGCCTTCAAATATGTAATCCTCAATAGAATCGGTATGAGATACTTTTGCCGACCATCACGACGAAAAAAATTTCCAGACACCCGCATGACAGAGATCACTCCGCGCAGCATTCCCGCAGCAGCCGTGCAACACTTGTGCGACAGCGGATATACGCCAGCCCTGGCGAAGATCTTCGCGGCGCGCGGCATCACCGATAGCAAACAACTGGACACCACCTTTGCCGGACTGCTGCCATTCGACAGCCTGAAGAACGCCGGCGAAATGGCACGCTTGCTGGCTGATGCGATTGCCGCACAGAAAAAACTCATGGTCATCGCCGACTACGATGCCGATGGCGCGACCGCCTGTGCGGTGGCGGTGCGCGGATTGCGCGCCTTTGGCGCGCAAATCGACTTCATCGTGCCGAATCGTTTTGAATACGGTTATGGCTTGACGCCAGAGATCGTTCATCTTGCAGCAAAGCTGCCGCTTCGATATGGCACCGGGGAATCAACAGATGAGAGAGAAGCGGCAAAGCAGTTGCTCCCGCAATCGGCTGGCTACGCCAGTAACGTGTCACAACTGCATCCCGATATCCTGATCACCGTGGACAACGGCATCGCCAGCGTCGAAGGCGTTGCCGAAGCCAATCGGCTGGGTATGCAGGTATTCGTCACCGACCACCATCTGCCCGGCGATACACTGCCGGACGCGGCCTGCATCGTCAATCCCAATCAACCCGGGTGCACATTTCCCAGCAAGAACCTCGCCGGCGTCGGCGTGATGTTCTATGTGCTGTTGGCGTTGCGCGCGGAAATGCGCACGCGCGGGGCATTCTCTTCCACCTCAACCCCACAACCCCCCTCCGCCCCCTCGCAAGCTCTCCCCCCTTATCAGGGGGGAAGCGCTGGGACTCCTCCCCTGACAAGGGGAGGCCGGGAGGGGTTTGCGGAACCCAAGCTCGCCGATCTGCTCGACTTGGTTGCACTGGGAACAGTCGCCGATGTGGTGAAACTGGATCAGAACAATCGCATCCTGGTGCAACAGGGATTGCAACGCATCCGCGCCGGACGCGCTTGCGCCGGCATCAACGCGCTGCTGCAAGTGGCAAAAAAAGATCAGTCTAAAGTCTCCAGCCTGGATTTGGGTTTCACCGTAGGGCCGCGCCTGAATGCGGCGGGCAGACTGGATGACATGAGCCTGGGCATCAACTGTTTGTTAACCGATGATGCATCAACCGCGCTGCAGATCGCCGCGAAACTGGACGCACTCAATCGCGAGCGGCGTAACATCGAAACAGAGATGCAAGACAGCGCATTGGCAGCACTGGAACAAATCAATCGTAGGGTGCGCTATGCGCACCATGGTGCGCATAGCGCACCCTACGGTGCCTGCCTGGTATTGTTCGATGAAACATGGCATCAGGGCGTGATCGGCATCCTCGCCTCACGCCTCAAGGACAAATTCCATCGCCCGGCCATCGCCTTCGCCCGTTCAAACAGCGGAGAATTAAAGGGGTCGGGGCGTTCCATCGCCGGATTGCATCTGCGCGACGCGCTGGACTTGGTCAGCAAACGCCATCCCGCGCTGATCAAGAAATTCGGCGGGCATGCCGCAGCGGCGGGTTTGAGCATCACCGAGGCTGACTTCGAAAATTTTGTAGCTGCCTTTGAACAAGTATGCAGCGAACTGCTCAGCAGCAACGATCTGGCGCAGCGCATCGAAACCGACGGCACGCTGGAAATTACCGAGATGAACATGGAAGTGGCGAGATCATTGGACGCGCAAGTGTGGGGGCAGGGTTTTCCCGCACCGCAATTCAATGACGACTTTGTCGTGCAGAATCAGCGTGTGGTCGGCGAGAAACATCTGAAGTTGCGTCTGGTGAGAAACGGAAAAATCATTGAGGCGATACTGTTCGGACACAACGAGCCCTTGCCCGAACAGATACATGCCGTGTACAGCCTGAGCGTCAATGAATACAATGGCACGCAGAGTGTGCAACTCATCGTTCGGCATTGGCTGGGGAAAGTGGATTAAGGAGCAAGGAAAAACTAACCCCTCCCACCCTCCCCTTGTCAGGGGAGGAGTCGCTTTGTTCTCCCCCTGACAAGGGGGAGTTAGAGGGGGTTTTAAAGCAACACAAAAAGGTAAATAAATGGAAACCGGTTTCCTGCAAGGCAACGGCATCGAAGCTCTGCCGCAATTCCTCACCAGCCTGGCCATCGGTCTGCTGATCGGGTTGGAACGCGAGCGCACGCCATCTGCCAAGGCGGGGCTGCGCACCTTTGCGCTGGTCGCCCTGTTCGGCACGCTGACCGCGCTGCTCTCCACAAAACTCGGCTCACCCTGGCTGCTGATCGCCGGGCTGCTTGCCGTGGCCGGCATGATCATCGCGGCATACCTCAACAAACCCGGCGAGCCACTTCGACAGGATCAGGACAGGGAAAACGACCCCGGCACCACCACCGTCATCGCGTTGCTGCTGTGTTACGGGCTGGGCGCGATGATCTGGTATGGCCTTGCCACGCTGGCTGTGATGCTGGCGATAGGGGTCACCGCCCTGCTCTATTTCAAACCCGAGTTGCGCGGAATATCGCAGCGGCTCACGCGCCGCGATCTGGTTGCCGTGCTGCAATTTTCGGTGCTGACTTTTATCGTGCTGCCGATCCTGCCGGATCAGGATTACGGCCCGTACAACGCCTTCAATCCGCATCAGGCCTGGCTGATGGTGGTGCTGATCTCCGGCATCAGCCTGGCCGGTTATACCGCGCTGCATCTGGTCGGAACCCGCTACGGCGCGCCACTGCTGGGTTTTTTCGGCGGCCTTGTTTCCAGCACTGCGACCACCCTGATCTATGCGAAACATGGCAAGAGCAACCAAGCCATGTCATACCTTGCCGCCTCGGTGATCGTGATCGCCAGCATGGTGGTATTGCTGCGCCTGCTGGTGGTCAGCGCCGTTGTCGCCTATGGCACGCTGCCCAGCCTGTTCCCGATGCTCGCGGGCGGCTTGCTGTTCGGCTTGATCGTCGCGCTGTACAACTGGCGCAAGATGACCAAGACAACCGAACTCTACATCCCGGAAACTTCCAACCCCGCTGAACTGCATACCGCCATTGGCTTTGGCTTGCTGTATGTGGCTGTGCTGCTGGGTTCGGCATGGATGAAAGACATCGCCGGCAGCCAGGGCTTGTATGCCGTGGCATTGGTCTCGGGGCTGACCGATGTGGATGCCATCACCTTGTCCAGCCTGCGCCTGTTCAATCTCGGCCAATTGAGCGAGCACCAGACCGTCACGGCGATAACCATCGCCTTCCTTGCCAACCTCGCCTTCAAGTTCGGCATGGTGGTATTCATCGGCGGCTGGAGTCTTGCCCGGCATGTCGCGACCGGCTTTGGCGCGATCGCACTGGGCGTGTTGGTTGGGCTGTTTGCGCTATAATCGCGCCCCTTTTAGCAAGCGACAACGACAAAACAATGGAAGCCGAACAACTCAACGCCATATCCAACCAGTTGCAAGACCTGGCAGCACGCAGCGCGGAATTACGGAGGTATCTTTGACTTCGATGCCAAGCAGGAACGCCTGACCGAAGTATCCGAACTCGCCGAAGACCCCGCCATGTGGCAGGATGCCAAGCGCGCGCAGGAGCTGGGGCGCGAGCGCAAGATGCTGGAAGGCGTGGTGCTCGGCCTCAAACAGATCCAGCAAAATCTTTCAGATGCCGCCGAGCTGTTTGAAATGGCAAAGGCGGAAAATGACGATGACAGTCTGAACAGCACGGCTGCCGACATCCGGGACATCGAGAAGCGCGTCGCGGACATGGAATTCCGCCGCATGTTCTCGCACCCGATGGATCCGAACAACTGCTTCGTCGACATCCAGTCCGGTTCCGGCGGCACCGAAGCGCAGGACTGGGCATCGATGCTGCTGCGCATGTATCTGCGCTACTGCGAACGCAAGGGTTTCCAGGTCGAAGTGCTGGAACAATCCGACGGCGAAGTCGCCGGCATCAAGGGCGCAACCCTCAAAGTGATCGGCGACTATGCCTACGGTCATCTGCGCACCGAGACCGGCGTGCACCGGCTGGTGCGCAAATCGCCGTTCGACTCCGGCAACCGCCGCCACACCTCGTTCTCCAGCGTGTTCGTCTATCCCGAAGTGGACGAATCCATCGAGGTCGAGATCAACCCCGCCGATCTGCGCGTGGACACCTACCGCGCCTCGGGTGCGGGCGGACAGCACATCAACAAGACCGACTCGGCAGTGCGCATCACCCACCTCCCCACCAACATCGTCGTGCAATGCCAGAGCGACCGCTCGCAGCACCGCAACCGCGCCGAGGCGATGGCGATGCTGAAATCGCGCCTGTATGAAGAAGAGCTGCGCAAGCGCAATGAAGAAAAACAGGCGATGGAAGACGGCAAGACCGACATCGGATGGGGGCACCAGATCCGCTCCTATGTCCTCGACCAGTCGCGCATCAAGGACCTGCGCACCAATCACGAAGTCGGCAACACCCAGTCCGTGCTGGACGGCGACCTGGACGATTTCATCTCGGCCAGTTTGAAGCAAGGGGTTTAACATCCACGATTAACCGTCACATAATCTTCAATTCATCAAATCTAGCTTGTGGCTGCACACCAATCATTCGCAGCTGTTTACGACTTGATCAACCACCAGTTCCGGCAACACTGCATCCCACTCTGCAACCGTAATGCGCGGCTGCCATTCTGTTGTGACATCCTGCAATCGCCTGACGCAAATGGCCGCTACACGTGCAGTTACAATTTTCCCGGCAGGTGGCGTGTAGGTCTGAGCAGTACGACCGACCATTTGACCTGCCACGGTTCGAATAGCCCAGCACGGTTTCCCTGGCAGAGGTTCGATTACCAGTTCGTCGCCGTTTTTCAATGCCGCAATCGCCAGCCGAACTGCGGCATCTTGGCTGCGCCCAGCAAAATCCATGTCCACTTCACCCAAGCCGAGCAATTCGAAACGTCTCGATAACCCCGCTGGCAGCTGACCCATTAAAACCGGGGAACGAGCCAGTACGGCGGGCAAGCTGGCCAGTTCATCCGCGAAAGATTTGCCAGTCATACGACACAGTGCCAGCGTTTGGCGCGCCCGCGTCATCGCCACGTAGTACAGGCGGCGCTCAGCCAAGGCTTCCTGTCCGTTTGTACGCCAGCCCCCATCGAGCACCACGACATGATTGAACTCAAGCCCCTTGGCGCCGTGGGCAGTAGTGAGACACACGCCATCCCCAGACCGACGATCTGCCTCGGCCAGAAATTCATACGCGGCATCCAGTACCACCTCCATCGGATGCGCCCCCTCGCCAACCGCTGAGCCGAAATCCTCCAAAAATTCCATAACCAGCCTGTTGCCCGGTGAATCGGCTTCATCGCCACGCAGATCGGCAACCAGCGATTGCAGTTGCGGCAGAGGCATGAGTTCGCTCCGATGCCCATCCAGCAGTCGAAGAAAGCGAGCCACCTCGCGCAAGCGGCGGGTCGGTGGCGCACGTTCACGGCGCCCTGCGAAGTGACACGGAATATCCAGTAGCTCGCAGCCCGCCCGCACAGGCTCCAGAGCCTTCCATTCCCGTGCGATCACCGCTACACGCGACCAGTCCCAGCCCGCATCCAGATCGGCCAGCCGACGCAGTTCCTGAAGCGCAAGCCAGCCCTGCATCCGGCAATCGGCTCCGGCATCCAGCACCTGTACACGGCCTTCGCTAACCGCAGCGTCGCGTCGCGCCCACACGCCTCCCGCAGCTTCCTTGCGTCGGCCAGCATTGATGGCGATGGGATGTTGCAGCTTGAGCCGCTCAGGATGTACGTCAATCAAGGCATTGGCTGCGGCTATGATGTTGGCAGTGGAGCGGAAATTTTCCACCAGGTAATCGACCTTGGTGCCATAGTCTTGCTCGAAGCGACGGATGAATTCCACTTGGGCGCCGGTGAATTCATAGATGTTCTGGTCATCATCTCCCACCGCCAGCAGGTTCAGCTTGCCTTCCTTGTCCTGCAACGTGCGCCCGGCTAGCGCGGAGAGGAATTCATATTGCGGCCCGTTGATATCCTGATATTCATCCACCAGCAGCCAGCGCGAGCCTGCCAGCAGTCGATCCCGCAGGGTATCAGGTGTTTCCCAAGCCGCTGCGGATTCGCCTTTCAAAAGACGGGTGGCATCAACGAGCATTTGCTCGAAATCAAGCGGCAGATCTGGATCGCGATAGGCCAACGAGGTTCCCGTCAGGCGCAAGGCCAAGCCGTGATAGGTATGCACCGCCACGCCGAAGGCATCGTTGTCGATCAGTTGACGCAAGCGCCGCCGCACTTCCACTGCCGCATGGCGATTAAAAGTCACCACCAAAATGCTTTCCGGTCGCTCCCGCAGCACCCGCACCAAAAAAGCCACTCTATGAACAATGAGCCGGGTTTTGCCCGAGCCTGGGCCAGCCAATATCAACCGGTTCTGCGGGCGCCTCTCAGTGACGATGCGTTTTTGCAGCGGCGAGAGTCCATCGCTGATCCGATGCCATGAGGCCTCGGTAGTCGCCCGTTCCAGCATTTCTTTGTGTTGCGGAAAATAGCGTGCAAGGAATGCTTCTTCTCGCAAGGTGAAATAATCACTCACTAACTTCAACGCCTCGGCGACCTTACTCAGGCCGATTTCCGCATAGCGGATCATGACGTGAATCTGGCGCACCCGCTGGGCGTAGTGATCCGCCAAGGGCTGATAATCGTGGCCTGCAAAACCGCGTTTCTTTTCCTCTGGATAAAGCCGCAGTGTCATGGCTGAGCTAAACACCGACAAACCCTGTGCCAGCGTCAAGACACCCTGCTCGTGCAGATAGAGCAACGCCGTCTGCACAGCGGCTGGCACATCCCGCAACTCGGCGGCGATGGCAAGATCCTCCTTCAGCACTCGACCAATCTGCCCCAAAGTCAGATCGGCCTCCAAATCCTTGCCACGGACACCGTGCGGCAAACGGGCCAGGAATGCCGTCAGCACCACTTGTGCGCAGGCACGACGCAAACGCGACAGGGCTTCAAGCTCGGCCCATTCTCTCTGCACTGCTACCTGATAGGTCTGTTTATCCAACCTGCGCAGACCAAGACTGCCACGCCCACCCGGCAGTGCGCGACCGTCTTGACGGAGCGTTTCCAGCAACTGGCTAATGCGCTGAGGCAGAACGTCGGCGAAATCCTTGTCCTCGTCCTTCAATCGCTGCGCCAGTGCAGACAGATAGAGCAGCACACCTGGGCCGGCATCCGGTGCGGATTCCCGCAGTAGTGCAAGCAACGCAGATTCCAGCCGATTCAGCGCTTCCAAGGTCGGCATCGAGGCGCATGGCACTCCGACGCGCAGATAGGCCACGATGCGACTGTCGTTCTCCAGCAATCCCATCGTTTCCAGATCATGCAGCGCCCGACCGACTTCCTTCTGCGGCAAGCCGGCTGCCATTGCCAGATCGTCGGTCGATAACCCATCCTTGGGATCGGCCTGAAGGATGGCGCACAGCAACTCCAACAATTGTTTCTGCCGCTCGGCAGAATAGCTGACCGCTGCCAGTTTTTGCTGCGCCTCTTTCAGGTCTTTAAAGCGTAGCGATGCGGGAAAAACTTGGGTGCGGTTCTCATTGCGCTCCAGTAAGGCAGCATTTTCCATCCAAGCCACGGCGGTCTTGACGCGTGTATCGCGGCCACGGTCGGCGGGATCAAAATCCAGTTCCAAACCCTCCGTCGCCAGCAGCTCCACTATCGTCATCACCACGTTGCCTTCCTTGTCGGCAGGGCGGCGGCGCAAAGCATGGAGAAGGTTCTGGATGTCTTTGGATGTCAACCGGCTGTTCATGGTCATGCTAAATTGACGCTCGGCATCCTTCTCGTCGTAGAACAGCACGCAGCGCGCCGCCTCTTGGTCGCGCCCTGCCCGTCCCGCTTCCTGTATGTAGTTTTCGAGCGAACCGGGGATGTCGGCATGAACCACCAGACGCACATCTGGCTTGTCGATGCCCATCCCAAAGGCATTCGTGGCAGTGATCACCTTCAGTTGTCCGGCGATGAAGTCCTGCTGGCGTTCCTTTTTAACATCGGGCGGCAAGCCAGCGTGATAAGCGGCAACCGGCCAGCCCATTTGGGCCAGATAGTCGGCAACTTCTTCGGTGTTCTTGCGCGTAGCGCAATAGACGATGGCACCACCTTCACTCAGACGATCCGCTGACTTGTTTTCGGCAGGTTCACCAAACTGATCCGCCAGCAGACGATGAATCTGTGGCAGCTTGGCTTCTTCCCGGGTCGGTACAATGGCAAAACTAAGGTTGTCGCGATCAGTCGTACCTAGATGGGATTCAAGCACCAAGTCCAGCCGCTGCCGGAAGTGGCTGACAATATCATCGATCACATCCTGCTTGGCAGTAGCCGTGAGACACGTCACTGGTGGTACTGACTCGCCATGGAGTTCCCGCATGAAGCGCGAAACATAGAGGTAATCCGGCCGGAAGTCGTGCCCCCACTTGGACAGACAATGCGCTTCGTCGAAGACCCAAGTGGCGATTTCGCGATACTTGACCGCCTCGCGGAAGCTCTTGTTGCGCACCTGCTCGGGTGACACCAGCAGGATGCCAACATCGCCCAAGCGAATGCCGTCGAGCACCTGTTTACGCTCTGGCAGCGAAAGCGAACCGTTCAGCGTTGCAGCGGCTGTGATTCCACGGCGCAGCAACGTATCCACTTGATCCTTCATCAGCGCCTGCAGAGGAGAGATCACGATGGTCAGGGCACCAGTCTGGTTGTAACGCATAAGCGCGGGCAACTGGTAGCACAGCGACTTGCCGCCTCCGGTCGGCAGGATGCCCAGCAAGGAGCGGCCCGCGATCCCAGCGCTGACAATGTCGTCCTGCAACGAGTGACCGCGTTCATCACGCCGGAAGTCATCGTAACCAAACCAGCGTTTCAACCAGCGCCGCGCATCGTGGTTTTCTCGACACCAGTTGCACGCGGCATCCTTGCAGGGCGTGGCGCGCAGCTCGCGCACCAGAGGCGCGATGCTGGGGTACTCAAATCGCACCCAGGGTGGCATGACCGAGTTTTCTCCTGCAACACGTAGCCATGCCAGCACATAGGCAATGGCCGGGCGCAACGTTGAGTCGTCGAGGTCAGCGGTCAACAAACGTTCCAAACGCGATCGGCACACGCGGTTATTCAGGGTCTGGCGCAGCACAGCGCCGGCTTCGTCCCGCCCCGGCCGCGCCGCTTTGGTCAAGGTCATGAAGAAGTTGTTGAGACCGGAATTGGCTCCTTCCGGCGCCAGCAAGTAATGATAGGCACGCACCACCTCTGGCGCCTCGTGTTGCAGCGCGTCTCGTTGGTCTCGAAAGAGTTCGACGGTGCGCTGCGCGTCAGCCAGTGGATCATTGACCGCCAGTTTGAGCAGCCGATAATCCTTAACCAGGTGGTGGTACGGATTGCGCGGGAAGGCCAGCGGCGAGAGCGCCAGAGTATCCACCACCGGCAATTCGAGAAGCTTAAGTCCCGGCACCATGGCCTTGAGGAGATTCAGGTCGTGACGAATGACATTGTGACCGAGAACGAAGCTGGCACCAGCGGCCAGGCGGTCCAGTTCGCCAAGCGCAGCAGCAAGATCGAAAGGGCCCTTGAAGTGCAGGAAAGCGCCAGTATCCGGGCGTAGCGCGCCTATTTTGAGTATGCGCTTGTCGCCAGGATCGACCTCCAAATCAAGGCACAAACAGCACGGTGCGAAGCCCGTTTCTTCACTCATCGGCAGCCGGCAAGCTCTTTATATTTCCACTTCATCTCTTTAAGCTGCTTTCTGAACTCGCTCTTCTCATCGATCACAGGGTACCTTATGAGCCACATAATGAGGCTGTAGAAAAAGCCATTCGCACGCATCTTGCCTCAAGTGCCGGTTTGCATCAACACTCAACCTAGCTCTACCTAACTCCACTTCGGCTCATCGCGTAAATGATTACAAGTCTTACTTGGTAAGCCATTGTGTTATAGTGTGAACACATCAACAAATTCAGCGAGGGCAACATGGCAACCATGACTGTTTCATCCAAAGGACAAGTGGTTCTGCCCGCCGACATCCGGCGGCGGCTCGGCTTGATGGCTGGCACACAGATGGAAATCATCGAGGAGCCGGACGGAGTGCGGCTGGTGGTTTCCCGCCCGGTCAAGGCGACCAGCATCGCCGCTTGCGCAGGCATGGTGACCGCCCCATCGAAAGGCAAGGCGCGCAATCTCGCTGATTTCGACCCTGCTTCGTTGTTGAACAAGAAAAGACGATAAACGTTTGTCCGGGCACCCGAATGAATGCAGTAGATACCAATGTACTGGCGCGCTTCTTCATCAACGATGCGGATGACCGTCAAGCTGCGCGGCAACGCCCTGCCGCAATCGCTGCCCTGACCGGCGCAGTGTTCGTACCTGTCTCGGTGATACTGGAATTCGAGTGGGTGATGCGCGGCTTTTACGAACTCTCGCGCAAAGACATCCAGCGTGTATTTGAGTCGCTGTGCGGTTTGGAGAACGTCCAGATCGAAGACCGCGGCATCGTGCTCGCAGCCTTGAATGCGTATCAACAAGGGCTGGATTTTGCCGATGCACTGCACCTGGCGCGCACCGATTTTTGCAACGCTTTCCTGAGTTTCGACCGGCGCTTGAAGAAACGTGCAAAAGCCGCCGGATTATCGCCTGCGGTGGAGACGCCCAAGGCCTGAACGTTTTTACAAAGGGATGTAGCTCCCGCGCACCCTGCAAAACCTCTTCTGCCATTCCTGCAAAGTGCTTACAGCCCGCTGAGCACCTTGATATGAGCCAGCGCACTCCGCCCCAGCGCATGCAGCTCGTAACCTCCTTCGAGAACCGAGACGATGCGGCCCTGCGCGTATTTTGCTGCGATACGCTTTAACTCGACCGTCACCCACGCATAATCGGCCTCGGTCAGCCTGAGCATGGCCATGTCATCGTTACGGTGCGCGTCGAATCCCGCCGAGATCAGCAGCAGTTCCGGCTGGAATCGCTCCAGCGCGGGCAGCCAGTGCCGCGTGACGGCGGCGCGAAATCCTTCCCCGTCGGTTCCGGCGGCCAGCGGTACGTTGATGATGTGGTCGTTGCCGCTATCCGCTCCGCGATATGGATAGAACGGATGCTGGAAAGTGGAGCACAGCATCACGCGCGGTTCGTCGTGAAAGATGTTTTCGGTGCCATTGCCGTGATGCACGTCGAAATCCGCTATCGCGACGCGCTGCAAGCCGTGCTGTGCCAACGCATGCGCCGCACCGACCGCGACATTGTTGAAGATGCAGAATCCCATCGCGCGCGCCCGTTCGGCATGGTGACCGGGAGGGCGAATGTTGCAGAAGGCATTCTCGGCCTTGCCTGCCATGACCAGATCCACGCCCAGCACCACGGCTCCGGCAGCATGCAACGCGGCTTGATAGCTGAACGGATTCATTGCGGTGTCGCCATCATCGAGATACACAATGCCCTGCTGCGGCACACTGGCCGCTATCGAATCAAGATAGTCCGCATCATGCACGCGCAATAACTGTTCGCGCGTCGCCGCCGGCGCTTCATGGCGCTGTAGATAGTCCAGCAATCCGGCGGCGATCAATTGGTCTTCGATCGCATGGATGCGCGCCGGACATTCCGGGTGATGGATGCCCATGTCGTGTTTGAGACTGAGCGGATGGCTGATGTAGGCGGTTTGCATATTATCGATCCGGCATGTCCTTCTCCCGCTTGCGGGAGAAGGGAGTGACCATTGGGTACGGCGCTATCATACCCAACATAGCCTCAGCCAGGATCATGAATCATGGGCAAGCACTACCTTGGCACCCTGTTCTGACCCAAGTCTGTCGCCGGATTCGGCGAAGCCGGTGCGGCAGGTGCGGCGCTGGAAAAGGAAGTGCTGGAGACTGCGCGCCGCTACAACATCCGCCTGATCGGCCCGAACTGCCTTGGCATCATGCGTACCTCCATCGGCCTCAATGCCACCTTCAACAAGGGCTGCGCGCTCCAAGGGCTTGTCGGTGATCGAAGGCGAAGTGTTGAGCAACAATCACAAAATGTTCAAGCTGATGACACGCCTCGGCTTCACCATCAAGACCAGCGAAGAAGATCAAGGCATCATGAAGGTCAGCAAGGCGCTTTAACTCAGATAATCCATTAGCTGGGTGAGCGCAGAAACAAAGCAAGATTTCTTCCTTCGGGCGAAATGACAATGGCGTTGTCATCCCGAATGAAGTGAGGGATCCGATATAGAACCAACAAAAAACAGCAGGCTTGTTGAACCACCGCTTTCGGGCAGACACAAAGGCAACAAGATGTGCAACTCGGTGCCAGGAGCAGGCGGTCGGCTTTTGTCAGCATCGAATGGCTGACGACTTTCCTATATCGGGGAATCCCCTTTTCCTTATTTCTTGTCTTTTCCCTTATCTAGGAAATTCCCAAGAAATAGCAACGCGAACAGGAACAGTTATAGTCCGAATAAACAACTACATAAATAAACAAGCGAACCATGGCGCGATAATTGCTTATGGTTTAATTGCTATGAACCGTTCTGATCTCATTGCTCGCCTAGCCGAGTCACACCCTCAACTGCAAATTAAAGATGCAGAGCTTGGGGCCAAAGTAATTATTGATGCTCTGTCCAATACGCTAGTGAAAGGTGAGCGTGTTGAGATACGTGGCTTCGGTAGCTTTTTTCTGAATTACAGATCACCGCGTCAGGGGCGCAATCCCAAAACGGGTGGCAAGGTACAAGTGCCTGCCAAGTATGTACCGCACTTCAAGGCTGGCAGGGAATTGAGAGAACGTGTGGACTCTTACTGATATGCCCATCGAATCAATCCCCAAGTTTACAACTCCAGCAGCTAAGTTATGGGCAAGCATTCCGAGCAATAGCAAGAAGCTGTTGCTTTCCGATGTCTGGTGTTGCAAATGCCGCCACGAAGTAACGATCACCAATTTCTCGGGGGCTGTTAAAGATGGCGACCTGTTGCTAGTGGGTTTGTGTTCGGAGTGCCGGGGCGATGTTGCGAGGCTGGTTGAGACAACACAAATGACGGCTGTCGGATTGTGCAGCAACATGCCATGACAAACCGCAGAAGACTTATGAGCAAGTTCGCCTACCTAATTTTCGTTCTATCCTGTGTACTCTCAGGCTCGATTGCCTGGGCTGATTGTGCTGATTTAAGTAATGCCACCAGTTGGTCGGACATCAATACTCACAGAATAGTCATGTACCAGAAAAACAAAGCAATCGCTACCATGGAAATTCCATACTGCACCATTCTCAAGTCGTCTGACATAAGATTGATTAAAGATACTGTCTGCAATTGGGACAAGATCATCGTGTCGGGAGAAGTTTGCGATGTGCGTAAACTCGAGAAACTATAGCCAGGAGCCGATGCAGTCGTGACTGGTATCTGTTCAGGGCAATATTCGATAGGGTTCCATCGTTACCGACTCGATCTTGTCGCCAAGCAAGATCAGTCTGCCTTCAAGCCGGGTGTTGCCGGTCTCGCTGAATTCGAAACGATAGGTGCGGCGCAACACCCTGCGCCCGGACTTGTCGCGCACCAGCGCCAGCGCGATGTTGGCGACCGTGTCGTCGAGAAATTGCACGTTCGCATCGCTGCAGGCACTTTTACCCGCATTCCGGGCGATCTCAAGGGCGCGCAGACTGTCGAACCAGAACCAGCCCAGCGCGGCCAGCAACAGCAGGAAAAGCAAACTTATCATATCCATAGCCTGAGAAATCCTGAATGACCAACCGCCAAATTTTATCCGATTCTGGATTGCTCATTCGGGAACAAGCAAACACAGGATGGGTAGTGAGTAGCGATACCCAATTTTTGTTAACGTGAAGCGATGGGTATCGCTGCGCACCACCCACAAACTATTGAGGATTACATATTTGAAGACAGAGTCTCCGCATCTCGTAGGTCGGGCTACGCCCGACGCGGCGGGCAAAGCCCGCCCTACGGTAAATCACTTAACAGTCATGAATTATGTAAAGCTCAATAAGACAAGGAAGAAGCAATGCGGCGGTGTCTTGCCAGATACAGCGGCGTCCATGCGTGGGGAATCTTGTACACGAAGTTGTAGCGCGCCACATGGTAGCTGGGATCGAAGCCGTAGAAATTGAGTTTCATGTGTTGCAGTTCTCCGGCGCGGTAGGCATCCAGCGGCTTTTCCCGCTCGTCGCGTTCGCGCCGGGCAACCTTCTCCCGCAATAGCGCGGGGTAATCCGGGCTGGCGGCCAGCCCTTCGGCGATCTGTTCGATCCTTGCCAGAAAATCTTTACGTTCGGTTCCGAAGCAGCCGTCGATCAGCCCCATCTCTTGTGCTTCCGCCGCGCCCACCGGCAGGCGGTTCTGCGTCAGCGCCGCCGCCCTCGCCTCGCCCACGCGCCTCGGCAGCAGGTAGGACCAGTATTCCGAGCCGTACAGGTTGCCCATGCCCTTGTAATGCGGGTTGAACACCACGCCCTCGCGCGCATAGACGTGATCCGCCGCCAGCGACAGGAATACGCCGCCCGCCCCGGCATTGCCCTGCAACGCGGCGATGGTGAGTTGACTGCCGGTGGCGACGATGGCGCGCGTCAGGTCGTTCATCGCGTTGATATTGCGCCAGGATTCATCCGCCGGGCTGGCGGCGGCTTCGATGCAGTTGAGATGGATGCCGTTCGACCAGAAGTCCGCGCCTCCCATCAGCACGATCACGCGCACATCGCGCCGCGTGGCGGCCAGATAAGCTTCGCGCAGCCGTTCACATTGTTCGCTGCTCATCGCGCCGTTGTAAAAATCGAAGTGCAGATAGCCGACGTTGTTTTTCTGCTCGAACCAGATGTCGCGATAGGTCTCGCCAGCGTATGACGAAAATGGGTCGAGCGGCACTTCCGGTACGTCGGCGAGATGATCACCTAGCGCCAGTGTGGCCGGTAACTTGAGCCCGGATAATCCATTAGACTCTAACCCCTCCCAGCCTCCCCTTGTCAGGGGAGGGGCGTCCTCTGCTCTCCCCCTGACAAGGGGGAGAGCTTGCGAGGGGGCATGGAGGGGGTTTGAGCCTAATAAGCAATTTTGGTTTAACGTGTGCTCGGCATCTTCCTTGCGCTTCAGATGGCCAATCCACACTGCGCCGTCAATCGTTGCGCGGCAGATCGCGCCGTTGCGTTGGGCGATGATCGCGCCCGGCTGGCTGCCGCGCAAGTTGTCCTCAGCACAGGCATCGAACAGGTAATATGCCTCGCAGCACAGCGTATCGAGCACGCCCGGAAATCCGTCGGCGGCGTGGATATTTTTCAGCACCGTGCGCGTGTCATCGCGACTCCAGTCGATGGCGCGGTCGGCCTGCTTGATCGGCGCATGCAACCGTCCGTGCACCTCGGGGCGGGAATAATCCAGCGGCACCGGTGTGAAATTACCAAGCTGAGAACGCTCCACCGCCTTCAATACCGCGCGCACCGCCGCCTCGATCACTTCGTTGCGGTACAGGCTGCTCTTTTTCGCCAGCCGCATCGGGAAGGTCTCCGCCGCCCAGATGTCGCCGCCATCCATTTCGCCGTTGGCCTGCAACACCGTGACGCCCCATTCCGCGCAATCGCGCATGATTGACCAGTCCAGCGCCGACGGCCCGCGGTCGCCGACGATGCCGGGGTGCACCACGAAGCAAACATGGTTGCGCCACACTGTTTCGGGGATGGCGCGCTTGAAGAACGGCGCGACGATGAGATCGGGGCGATAGAGTTCGACCGCCTGCGCCGTGACCGCATCGTTGATGTCGAACTCGATGGATACCTCATGCCCGCGCCGCGCCAGCTCGATATACAAGCGTTGCGCCAGGCTGTTGAAGCTGTGAGTGAGGAACAGGATTTTCATGGCGATGCTGTCTTACTCAAATTCTAAATTAGAAGTGCGTTTTCGTAGGGCGGGCTATGCCCGCCGCACCAAACTGTCGGGCAAAGCCCGACCTACAGATAGTTGTCACCTTGAAATAGAAATGGAATTAGCAAATCCTCGGCAACTGCTCGCCTGTCAGCCAGTCAACAACGCGCCGCCCGCCGAACGCGGTCTCCATCTGGACGAAACAGTGCAGGTCTTCGGTCACCTCGCCCACCACGGCGGAATCGCATCCCAGCGGATGCGCGCGCATCGCCTGCAGCAGGCGCTCGGCATCCTGCGGCGCGCAGATCGCCGCGAGTTTGCCTTCGTTGGCGACGTAGAGCGGATCAAGCCCGAGGAATTCGCATGCCGCCTTGACCTGCTCGCGGATCGGTATTTTATTTTCGTGCAGCATCATGCCCACCGCCGACTGGCGCGCGATCTCGTTGAGCGTGGTGGCGAGCCCGCCGCGCGTGGGGTCGCGCAGTACATGGATGTCCGGCACCGCCGCGACCATCGCCGCCACCAGTCCGTGCAATGCCGCGGTATCGGATTTGATGCTGGTATGGAAGGTCAGGTTCTCGCGCAGCGACATCACCGCGACGCCGTGGTCGCCCAACGTCCCGGACACCAGTATCCTGTCGCCCGGACGGGCGCGCTCGCCGGAGATGTTGACGCCCTCCGGCACCACACCGATGCCGGTGGTGGTGATGAACACGCCGTCGCCCTTGCCCTGCTCCACGACCTTGGTGTCGCCGGTGACGATAGGCACGCCGGCATCCCGCGCCGCCTGCGCCATCGATTCGACGATGCGCTTGAGGTCGGCGAGCGGAAAGCCCTCCTCAAGGATGAAACTAGCGGAAAGATACAACGGCCGCGCGCCCGACATCGCCACGTCATTGATCGTGCCGTGCACCGAGAGACAACCGATGTCGCCGCCCGGAAAGAACAGCGGCGACACTACATGGCTGTCGGTGGACATCACCATGCGCCCGGCGGACACGGTGAAGCGCGCCTGGTCGTTCATCTGGCGCAGGAATTCGTTGTCGAACGCTGCAATGAACAATTCGTCGATCAACTGCGCCATCGCCCGCCCGCCGCCGCCGTGGGTCATGTCCACGCGGCCGTGCTTGAAATCGAGCGGGCGCGTGTAGTTGGGTTTGATTGTGCTCATCGCTTTACTCCTCCCCTACCTGCGAAAGAAGGAAGCGATAGGGCAGTCAACGTAGGGTGGGCTTTGCCCACCATGTCGGGCAGAGCCCGACCTACTTGATTTCCGCCTTCGCGGGAATGACGAATCATTAAAACTGTTCATCAAGCAGCCTCCCGAAATCTTCCATAGCTGTAATGTGCAGCGCACGCGCCCTCGGATGAAACCATGCACGAACCAATCGGATTATCGGGCGTGCAAACCGTGCCGAACAGCTTGCAATCCTGCGGGCGCTTCACGCCGCGCAGGATCGCGCCGCATTCGCATGCCTTGTTGTCCGCGATCGACACCGCCGGTATCTGAAAACGCAACTCGGCATCGTAATCGGCGTATTGCGCCTTGATGCGCAGCGCGCTGTAAGGAATCAATCCGAGGCCGCGCCACTCGAATACGCGGCGCAGCTCGAACACCTCCGCCACCAGCAACTGCGCCTTGACGTTGCCGTCGCGCGTCACCGCGCGGGAGAATTCGTTTTCCACTTCGGCGCGGCCTTCGTTCAACTGCCGTATCAACATCAATATCGCCTGCATCACGTCCAGCGGCTCGAAACCGGCGATCACCACCGGCTTCTGGAACTCCTCGGCGAAATACTCGTAAGGGCGGCTGCCGATCACCGTCGAGACGTGCGCCGGGCCGATGAAGCCATCCAGCGCCAGCACGCCGAGCTGGCGTATTTCCGGCGATTGCAGGATGTGCGAAATCGCCGAGGGTGTCAGCACATGGTTGCAGAACACGCTGAAATTGGTCAGGCCGAGCGCCTGCGCCTGCCTGATCGCCACTGCCGTCGGCGGTGTGGTGGTCTCGAAACCGATCGCGAAGAACACCACCTGCCACTGCGGGTTTTCCTGCGCGATCTTCACCGCGTCGGCACTGGAATACACCATGCGCACATCCGCGCCGCGCGCCTTGGCTTTCAGCAGGCTCATGCCGTTGGCGGCGGGCACGCGCAACAGGTCGCCGTAACAGCACAGGATCAGCCCCGGCGTTTGCGCCAGCTGGATGGCATTTTCCACCCGTCCCGCCGGCAGCACGCACACGGGGCAGCCGGGGCCGTGGATCATGCGCACATTGCCGGGCAGCAGGTCGGTGATGCCGTAGCGCGAGATCGCGTGGGTATGCCCGCCGCAGAATTCCATCAGATGATAGCTGCGGCGCGGATCGGCCTCGCGTGCGATGTTGGCGGCGATGTTTTTCGCCAGTGCGCCGTCGCGGAATTCGTCAACGTATTTCATTTAAGCTGTGTGTCTAAAAGCCTAACCCTTCCCGGCCTCCCCAACACACCCCTGCCCTCCCTTGTCAGGGAGGGAGAAGGGGAGGAGTTACTCAGCCCCCCTGACAAGGGGGGTGCGGGGGGTTGGGTGTTTGAAAAAACCTGAAATGCTTGTACTGTGATCGTCATGGCTATTCACCTCGCGCCGATTTCCGCGAACAGGGCGAGCGTCTGCGCCGCCTCTTCCGGGTTAAGTTTCTGCAACGCAAAGCCGACATGCACGATCACGTAATCACCCACCGCGACATCCTCGACCAGCGCCAGCGATATTTCCTTGCGCACTCCGCCGAGGTTGACGATGGCGCTCTCTCCGGCAATGAGCTGCTCGACGCAGGCGGGAATCGCTAGGCACATGTTCAGATTCCTTGATGGGTAGTGACCGTAGGGTGGGCTGCGCCCACCATGTCGGGCCGCTTCGACAGGCTCAGGACAGGCATAGCCCGACCTGCATTTTGTTCTGGCTCACCCGGCTTGTGTTCCTTGATGGATTGCAGCGCGACCCACGCCTGCCCGAGCGAGATCGCGCTGTCGTTGGGCTGCATCCGCTGCGCCGTCAATACCTGTAGTCCTTGTTTTGCGAGCTTATCAGACAGGGTGCGCAGCAGGATATCGTTGTGGAAACAACCGCCGCCCAGTGCGATGTGCGAAATATCTTGCTCACTGGCGGCGCAGCCCACCCACTCGGCCAGACCCATGGCGAGCGTGGCATGGAACAGCGCCGCACCATAAGCAGCGTCGTGACTGTCGGCAAGTGCCGCAAGCAGCGGCGAAAAATCCAGCACTCCATTCTCAGCGACCCGGTAGCCCTCTGCCAGCGGCGCGGCCTGCCCGTGGCGCTGCGCCAATTCCTGCAACTGGATCGCGGCCTGCGCTTCGAAGGATTGTATCTCGCTCACGCCCAGCAACCCTGCGGCGGCATCGAACAACCTGCCCGTGCTGGAGGTAGACGGGCAGTTCAGGTTCCGTTGCAGCATCGCCGCTATCGTCTGTGCTCCCGGCTGATTCTGGAAACGCTCCGCGATCTCATCGCCACGACCCAGTTTGAACAGCACCGCCGCCGCCATGCGCCATGGCTCACGCGCGGCACGGTCGCCGCCGGGCAAGTTGATTGGAGCCAAGTGTCCCAGACGCTCGAAACTCGCACCGTCCACGCGTAACAGTTCGCCGCCCCACGGCGTGTCATCGGTGCCCAGCCCCACGCCATCCAGGGCCAGCCCGAGAACTGATTCGCCGATATGATGCTCGGCGCAGATCGCGGCGATATGCGCATGGTGATGTTGCACGGCAACAACCGGGAGGCCGCGCTGCGCGGCATAGGCCTGGGCAAACCGGGTGCTATAAAAATCGGGATGCAGGTCGTGCGCCACGATCTCGGGCTGCACATCGAGTTCCTTGCACAGACGCGCCACGGTAGCGTCGAGCATCGTCCGCGCTTCGGCACTATCCAGATCGCCGATCAGCTGCGAAACATGCGCCTCGTTGCCGCGCGTGACGCAGACGGTGTTTTTCAACCATGCTCCGCAGGCCAATACCGGCGGTCCGGCAAAGGATAATGCAATGACCGTATCAGGATTGTGTTGCAGCAAATCGGCTTTCATCTAGTAACCAGTGCCATATCAGAGGCTTTCGTTCCCCGCGCCCGCAGGCGGGGAGGGCGCAGCCGGTTGGGGGTGAGGGTTTTTGAGCAGAAATATCGTTTTCATGAACAATCATAGCCCCGGCTCCGCCCCCCTCGCTTCGCTCTCCCCGGCCCTTCTCCCGCCTGCGGGAGAAGGGAGATGTTATGCAACAAGCTGTTTAGCTGCGACAGTATTTCTGCAACCTGTTGCAATCCACTCCAGCCATTCCGGCATCCCCTCGCCGCTGGTTGCCGAGATGCGGATAACTCGCAGCGTGGGGTTGATACGGCGCGCATATTCGACGGCGAGATCGGCATCGAATTCCAGATACGGCAACAGGTCGCACTTGTTGAGCAGCATCACGGCGGCGGCGCGGAACATGTCGGGATACTTGAGCGGCTTGTCTTCGCCCTCGGTCACCGACAGGATCACCACCTTGTGCGCCTCGCCCAGATCGAAACCCGCCGGACAAACCAGGTTGCCGACGTTCTCGATCAGCAGCAGGCTGTCGTCCTGCAAGTCCAGTTGCTGCATGGCTTGTCCCACCATGTGGGCATCCAGATGGCAGCCCTTGCCGGTATTGATCTGCAGCGCAGGGGCGCCGGCGGCACGGATGCGCGCGGCATCGTTGTCGGTCTGCTGGTCGCCCTCGATCACGGCGAGCGGTTGTGCCCCATTCAAGGCTTCTATGGTTTTCACCAGCAGTGTGGTTTTGCCGGAGCCGGGACTGGACACCAGATTGAGCGCGAAGATGCCGTGCGCGGATAAGTAACGGCGGTTTTGATCGGCATAGTCGTTGTTCTTGGCGAGGATGTCGCGCTCGATCTTCACCATGCGCGCCTGGCTCATGCCGGGCGCATGCGTGCCTGCCGGTCCCGCACCAGAATCAATCGGGTCATGTATATGGCCGTGCGGATGAACATGCGTCATTCCCTCCCCACGCACGCGATAATGCATCTCCCCGCCGGGTTTGCGCGGTCTCTGAATCGCATGGCCTGCTATCAGCGTCTGGCCGATCCCACACCCGCATGTAGTACACATATCTGCTCCTTTATTCGACTTCCAATTCCTTGACCCGCATCTCTTCGCCGCCCGTCACCACGATCCGGAAACCGCCGCAACTCGGGCAAGGCTCGTAACGGGCCGTCACTGCCACATTGCAGGCGCACTCCATGCACCAGCCTTGCCCGGCGGTCTCGATGATTTCCAGCCGCGCATCCTGGGCAACGCTGTCGCGCGTCACCACATCGAAGCAGAAACGCAGCGACTCCTTTTCCACGCCAGCCAATTGGCCGATTTCCAGCCACACCGCCTTGACCTTGTTGTAGCCCTCGGCTCGCGCCGTATCTTCAATGATTTGCAGCACGCTTTCAGCAATCGACATTTCATGCATGACAAGCTTCGTTCATATCATTGCTCATAAGCCAGACCAACATCTTATTCCCTAAACGGTTGCGAGCATCCATGCGCCGCTGGCGGCGATGGCGATACCCAGCGATCTTGACAGGAAGGCGTAATGGTTGCGTGTGAGTATACCGGCCGTGATGCCGGTTAAATGGAGGGTTGCGGTTGCGGCGAGGAAGCCCATTGCGTATGCGGACGGTACGGCAGACTCAGGCAATTCCAAGCCATGCGCGTAGCCATGCATCAAGCCGAACAGTGCGGTGACCGCAACGCTGAGCATCACGGGGAGCCGCAGCGACAATGCAATCAGCAGACCCAGGGCCAGCACCGAGGCGGCGATGCCTGACTCGACCAGCGGCAGGTATTGCCACTGTATGGCGATACCCGCACCTGCTGCCATCATGGCCATGAACGTGGCGGGCAGCAGCCACACCTTGCGTCCGCCACGCTTCTTGGTGTTTCCTTGGGCAGCCCACAGCCCCACCGCTACCATCGCGAGCAGGTGATCGAAGCCGGAGAACGGATGCATCAGTCCCGCAGCCAGGCCGGTGACGTTATGTCCGGGATGTGCGAACGCGGCGCTGCTTGTGGCGAGCAGAAAAATTGTGATCAAAAATTTTGTGGTTGGGTTGCGCATGATATTTCCTTGATGTGTGTCTCTAAAACCATCTCGTCATTCAGACGAAAACCGAAATCCAATGTAGGTCGGGCTTCGCCCGACATGGCGGGCAGAGCCCGCCCTACAACTTTAACAACAATGATCATGTAGTGTGCGTTATACGCACCAACGATAATGGTGCGTAGAACGCACATCATTGCACTTTCAATTTAGAATGGAATTACCCCGCTGTCACTCGTATGTCAGCAAAACGCCGCCAATATTGCAGGCTCGCAGCCGTGCACAATTCAACAACCAGTTTCGTTGCCGCTTCCAGATTGGCAGATGCCTGATCAGTCAGTGGGTCACCCAGCGCAAAATCATAGCCGCGTATGCGGAGCAGAAAAGCCGGTGGCGCATCTTTTCCATACACCTGCCTGAAGGCGTGCAGCAAGGCCGCCGGGGTCATCGCGTGGCTGGTGTAGCTGCCATCTTTTTCGGGCTTGATCCCGGAAAGGTCGAACGGCTCCGCGCAGGATATATCGGCATCGATGAACAACACCTGGTCACAGTCAGCCAGGTCGGTGACATGCTCGACTTGCAGTTGCATGTCGCTCTGGCATTCGACACCGGCGAGATGCATTTGCGCAATGCGCCCGATCAACTCCGGGCCGAGCGCATCGTCGCCGCGCCCGGGATTGCCGTATCCGAACAGCAGCAGTTTCGCCATGCCTTAAGTGCACCCCTAAATATTCAACAATGTCATTCCCGCGAAAGCGGGAATCCAGCTAAAGAAAAAATCCATTTCGCAGCAAGGACAAACCCAAAAAAACATATTGAATAAAACCGCTGGATTCCCCGCTTTCGCGGGAATGACGGATTATTAGAGGTTCACTAAACAGAACGTGTGATCTCACCGCTGCTGCCTTTTGTTAAGCGATCAACCAGTGCACCGCCTGCATCGAACAACTCCACCTGCAACGGCATCTTGCCCATCGCGTGAGTGGCGCAGGAAAGACAGGGGTCGTAGGCGCGCACCGCGACTTCCAGATGATTTAGCAAACCCTCGGTGAGCTTGTGACCGTCCAGATATTCATTGGCGACCGAACGCACCGATTCATTCATCGCCTGATTGTTGCTGGTAGTCGAGACAATCAAGTTGGCCTTGGTTATCAGGCCTTGTTCGTCGATCTGGTAATGATGGAACAGTGTACCGCGCGGCGCCTCGATCACGCCGACACACTCGCGCCGCTTTTCTCCCGGATCCGCGACCAGATCGGCGCCGGTGATGTCCGGATCATGCAGCAATTCATTGATGGACTCGGCGCAGTGCAGCGCTTCGATCATGCGCGCCCAGTGGTAGGCCAGCGTGTCATGCACGAAACCGCCCCGGCCGAATTCCCTGAAGCGTTTGCGTGCCGCTTCCGCCAGCGGGGTTGCGATTGAATCGCAGTTGTTCACGCGCGCCAGCGGACCGACGCGATACCAGCCCTGTTCCTTGCCCAGTTCGATCAGATACGGGAACTTCATATAGCTCCACGGGCGCACTTCCTCGCGCAGGATGTCCTGATAGCCGCGATAGTCGAACTGGTCGAACAGGCCGGTGCCGTCTGCCGCGCACGCGCGCAGACCGCCGTGATACAGCTCCAGTTCCCCGCCGCTGCCGATCATGCCCATAAAATTAGTCCGCAGCGTGGCAAAACCGGCGTGCTCGGGATGCGCGGTGTGTATTTGCTCGTTCAGCGCCACCGCATCCTGGCTCCAGGCCAATATATCCTTGATATCCACCAGCAAGGCATCGCGCTCGGCAACCGTGAGCGGCTTGTTCATGCCGCCCGGCACGGTGGCGGTGCCGTGGATACGCTTGCCCGCGATCGCCGCAATGATCTGCTGCCCGTACTTGCGCAGTTTCACGCCTTTCAGCGCAAGATCGGGATATTTGCCCAGCACGCCGACGATGTTGCGCTGCGCCGGGTCGCTGCCGAAGCCGAACAGCAGATCGGGAGAAGACAAGTGAAAGAAATGCAGCGCGTGCGATTGCAGCGTCTGGCCGAAATGCAGCAGGCGGCGCAGCTTTTCAGCGGTGGGCGTGAGCCGCTCCACGCCGACCAGTTGGTCCACCGCCTTGGCTGCCGCCAGTTGATGGCTGACCGGGCAGATCCCGCACAGGCGCTGCACGATGAACGGCACTTCCCAGTAAGGCCGGCCCTGGATGAATTTCTCGAAGCCGCGAAACTCGACGATATGAAAGCGCGCCTCATGGATATGATCTTGATCATCCAGCATCAGCGTGATCCTGCCGTGCCCCTCGACGCGCGTGACGGGATCGATGGCGATGCGCCTGAGGTTGGGTGAGGATGTTATGTTTTGTTCCATGGCGGGAATAGCCTTTCGGTATGACCTGAGGAAATTATCTGTGGGAGCATTTCACAGGGCGGAAGCCCCACAGGGGCGTTCCGCCGCAGTTCAAAAACCATCCTGCGGAACCGCATTGCGTTCCTACAAGAGCTAATCATAATGCAGCAAATTTTTTGGAAGCGCAGGCTCTTTCCCTTCCAGCAGATCGCCCAGCACCTTCAGAAATTCATCGGCAGAAGGCGGGCAGCCCGGCAGGTAATAATCCACATGCACCACATCATGAATGGGATGCACCTTGTCGAGCAGCAGCGGCAGTTCCGCATCATCCGGGATCTGCGGATTTTCCACGCCAACGCCATTCACATAAGCCTCTTCCAGACACTCGCGCAAATGGAAATGGTTGCGCATCGCGGGCACCCCGCCATTGATGGCACAGGCCCCGACCGCGATCAGTATCTTGCAGTTGTCGCGGAACTCGCGCAGCACATGCACGTTCTCCGCGTTGCACACCCCGCCCTCAATCAGGCCGATGTCGCACGGACCGCAGTGCTTGATGTCGGTCAGCGGCGAGCGGTTGAGCTCGACATGTTCCAGCAACGCCACCAGTCGCTCATCCATATCGAGGAACGACATATGGCAGCCGAAGCAACCGGCCAGCGAGGTGGTGGCGATCCTGACTTTACTCATCGGTGTGCATCACTTTAGCCAGAATCACTTCTTCCAGCCCGATTTCGCCGACCTGGTGCAGATCGAAAGTACGCCGCCCGATCGGCACCTCATAGCCATGTTCCTTGATCAGGATCGCGCCCACCGGACAGATATGCGCGGCCATGTCGCCGCTTTCAAGACCGCTATCCGCCAGCTTGCCGCTGGGTGAATTCACGATCAGATGTGCATTGATGCCGCGCCCGGCGATGGCGAACACGTTCTTGCCGTCCACTTCGCGGCTTGCCCGCACGCACAGTTCGCACAGTATGCAACGGTCTCGGTCCAGCATGACGGTCGGATGCGACGCATCCACCTCGCGGCGCGGGAAGAACTGCGGGAAATGCCCGTCCAGCATACCCAGATGATAGGCCATCGCCTGCAGCGTGCAGTCGCCGGTCTTTTCACAGGAAGGGCAGATATGATTGCCTTCGATGAACAGCATCTGTGTGATGGTCTTGCGCACCTCGTTCAGCGCCGGCGTGTTGTTGCTGATCTGCTGCCCGGCTACGGCGGGTGTGGTGCAGGCCGACACGCTCCTGCTGTCGGTATCGACCGAAAATTTTGTTTGCACCCTACGGTCCGAATCATGGGTCGACACATCCCTGCTGCCGATATCGACAGTACAAAGCTTGCAACTGCCGTGCGGCGTGAGTCCCGGACGATGGCACAGATGGGGAATATAGACGCCTGCGGCCAATGCCGCATCCATGATGGTCTGCCCTGCATTGAACGGGATGTCCTGCCCGTCTATGAATATGGTATTTGGCGTGATGGTATTTGTTTCTGCGCCCATGTTTGTCCCGTTGAATTTTCAATCACAGGTTAAAGCGCCTGCATTAGCCGCCATGTCATTTGATTCCATTTCAAAGGAAAACAATCCGTAGGTCGGGCTACGCCCGACAACCCTTCGACAAGCTCAGGACAGGCTTGATCCGGCGGGCATAGCCCGCCCTACAGAAATGCACGTTCCCGCTTATTCAAAATGAGCCGTCGCATCATTGCGCTGCGTGATCTGTCGCGCTTCCTCCAGTGCTGCGTCCAGATTGAAATGCGGCACAAAATCGCGATGCACCAGCCGCTGCTCAAATACGTGCGGGAACCGTTGCAAGCCGTCCATGATGGGGTTCGCTGCGGTCTGTCCCAAACCGCAATGCGAGCGGCGCTTGACCAGCGCGCCGATGCGCTGCATCTCATCCAGGTCATATTGTGTACCGTGTCCGCCGGCGATCTTGTCCAGACCGTTCTTGAGCAGCGTGGTACCCACCCTGCAAGGTGTGCAGAAGCCGCAACTCTCATGGGCGAAGAAATGCGCAAAATTGACGATGGTTGCCAGCAGGTCGCGCTCCCGGCCAAACACCATGAACGAACCTCCGGTGGGTAGATCCTCAAAGCAAAGTCTGCGATTGAATCCCGCTACGCCTATCAGCGACCCGGAAGGGCCGCCGATCTGCACCGCCTGAACTTTCTTCGCGCCGCAGTCATTAAGAACCTGCTGGATTGTGATACCGAATGGATATTCATAGATTCCCGGTCTCGCACAGTCACCGCTGACACTCAAAATCTTGCTGCCCGCCGATTTTTCCGTGCCCGCTGCCCTGAACCATGCACTGCCGCACAGCGCGATATGAGCGGCGGCGGCAAATGTTTCCACGTTATTGACCACGGTAGGCTGACCGAGATAACCATGCGTCACCGGAAATGGCGGGCGGTTGCGCGGCACCCCGCGCTTGCCTTCCAGCGATTCGATCAGCGCCGATTCTTCGCCACAGATGTATGCACCCGCCCCGACTGCGATCTCGATGTCGAAATCGAATCCGGGATGACCGAGAATGTTGCTGCCCAGCAGGCCCAGTTCGCGGCGGCGCGCCAACACGGCCTCCAATTGCGGCAACAGGTAGCGATACTCGCCGCGCAAATAGAGAATACCCTGTTCTGCGCCGATCACGGAAGCGCACACGGTCATTCCCTCGAACACCGCATCGGCATGGCTGCGCAACAGGATTCGGTCCTTGAACGTGCCCGGCTCGCCTTCATCGGCATTGCATACCACATAGTGCGTATCGCCCCGCTCTTCGCGGCAGAACTGCCACTTCATGCCGGTGCTGAACCCCGCGCCGCCCCGGCCGCGCAAACCAGACTTGATGATCTCGCTCAACGTGTCTGCCGCGCCGCGCGCCAGCATCGCACGCAGACCGTCACCCGCTGCAAGATCATCCTTGAGCAGCAGGCCGCTGACGCGGATATTGTCGTCAACCTGGAACCATCCGGCAGGCCAATCCGCCAGCGGCGTCCCTGCCTCAACCAGGGCGGCGATGCGGTCTATCATCGCGGCATCCAGCCGGACGATCGGCATTTCATTGACCAGCAGTGCCGCACCGTGGTCGCACATGCCGATGCAGGAAGTCTCACCTATGCTGACCAGACCATCGGCGCGCGTGCTGCCGGCAGTGATGCCCAGCCGCCGGGCGAGCATGGCCATCAAATCCTCGCCCCCGGCCATATAGCCGCAACTGGTGCAGTTGCTGAACAGAATATCGTATCGTCCGCGCGGGATTTTGTGAAAGAAGGAATAGAACTCGACCACCGCATCCACCTGGCTGAGCGGCAGACCGAGATGTGCGGCGACTTCGCGGGCAGCCTCATCGGAGATATGCAGGAACTGCTGTTGCAGCGCATGCAGCACGTGCAACAAACGGGGCGATTCTGCACAGGCTCCGGCGATAACCGAACGTAGCAAGCTGGTCGTATTCGCAGCGTTCGAGCTTGTTATCGAATCATTCCACAAGATGGCTCCCCATTCATCGTACTACCGTGCAAAGAGTACTATCAGGTTGGGTTTACGGTCAATTGATATTCACCTCATGCGCAGGGTAAATTTGTTCTCGGCGAAAAATGTAGGGTGGATAAGCGCAGCGCATCCACCTTTTTGAGCTGGCATGGTGGATGCGCTGCGCTTATCCACCCTACTACATCATGCGCGGTATTGCCACGCAGCAGCCATCCCAGGCCTGACCGGCAGGGATGCATGATTTGAATTGCCGATGGCTTGAATTGCCCACGGGTTGAATTGCACGGAATAGCCGGTTCGTGCCACAATCCTCAGTCTCCAGCGTGCGCGATGATTTAGCACTATTTTCTGGAGAGCATGAAGCAAGGCGTTTAATTAGGACAGGGACATGACTACCGCAAGCGAAAAATCAGATCGGAAAATCGACAGCCACATAGACGAAGTTGGGCCAGCCATTTACCAGACAAACCAGGTAATCGCGGAACGCCGCGCCAAACTTGCTGCGCTACGCAAAGCAGGCGTTGCCTTTCCGAACGACTTTGAGCGCAAGCATCTCGCCGCTGATCTGCACGCCGAGTTCGGCGGGAAAACGCATGACGAACTGGAGGCCGCGCAGATACCTGTTGCAGTAGCCGGACGCATGATGCTGAAGCGCGTGATGGGCAAGGCCAGCTTTGCCACGGTGCAGGACATGAGCGGGCGGGTCCAGTTGTTCATCAGCAACAACGACACCGGCGAGGAAGCGCACAATGCGTTCAAGCATCATGACCTCGGCGACATTCTCGGCGCGGTGGGTGTGTTGTTCAAGACCAAGACCGGCGAGCTTTCCGTGCGGGTCGCGCAAGTGCGTTTGCTGACCAAGGCGCTGCGCCCGCTGCCGGAAAAATTCCACGGCCTGTCCGATCAGGAGCAGAAATACCGCCAGCGGTATCTCGACCTGATCACCAATGAGGATGCGCGCAAGGTGTTCATCACGCGCACGAAGATCATCCAGACGATACGCGAATTTTTCATCCGCCACGGCTATCTGGAAGTCGAGACACCGATGATGCACGCTATCCCCGGCGGAGCGGCCGCCAAGCCGTTCGAGACACATCACAACGCGCTGGATATGAAGATGTATCTGCGCATCGCCCCGGAGTTGTATCTGAAACGTCTGGTGGTGGGCGGCTTTGAAAAGGTGTTCGAGATCAACCGTAACTTCCGCAACGAAGGACTTTCGACGCGGCACAATCCCGAATTCACGATGCTGGAATTTTACGAAGCCTATCGCGACTATCGCTACCTGATGGACTTCAGCGAAAGCCTGTTCCGTGAAATAGCGCAAAAGGTCCTGGGCAAGACGCTGATCAGCTATCAGGGCAGAGAGCTGGATTTTGGCAAGCCATTTCACCGCTTGACGATGGTGCAGGCGATCCAGAAATATCATCCGCAATTCACCGATGCGCAACTGAACGACCGCGACTTCATCATTAACGAACTGCAAGACCTGAAAGCGAAATACAAACCGCAGGATGGCATCGGCGGATTGCAACTGTCGCTGTTCGAAGAACTCGCCGAGGCGCACCTGTTCGAGCCGACTTTCATCATCGACTATCCGGTGGAAGTTTCGCCGCTGGCGCGCAGCAGCGACACGAACCCCGAGATCACCGAACGTTTCGAACTGTTCATCGTCGGGCGCGAGATCGCCAATGGTTTCTCCGAACTGAACGATGCGGAGGATCAGGCAGCCCGCTTCGACGCGCAGGTCGCCGCGAAAGATGCCGGCGACGAAGAGGCGATGTTCAAGGACAACGATTTTGTGCGCGCGCTGGAATACGGCCTGCCGCCAACCGCCGGCGAAGGCATCGGCATAGACAGGCTGGTGATGCTGCTCACCGACAGCGCCAGTATCCGCGATGTGATACTGTTTCCGCAGATGCGGCCTGAAAGCTGAAATGGCTCCGCATGGCACCGGCCTCAAACCCCTCCCGGCCTCCCCTTGTCAGGGGAGGAGACAACCTGCCCCTCCCTTGGCTCTCCCCCTGATAAGGGGGCTGGGGGGTTGGGGAGGCCGGGAGGGGTTAGTTGCAGTAGCGTGCGCTGTGCGCGCGACAATGTTTGGAGTCGTGCGCACAGCGCACGCTACGCCGCTATTCATGAATCGAAAGGGCGCGATAAATCGCGCCCCTACGAATATCAATGCTTGATAACCACACTCAATCCCGCCTTTTGCAGCAATATCAGATGCTGCGCGAACTGCCTGCTGCAGATCAGGCAGAACTGCTGGCAGCGGCGAGCGTGATGCATCTCCCGGCGGGAACGGTGGTGTTCGATGAGGACCAGCCTTGCCAGGGTTTTCCGCTGTTGCTGTCCGGCAATATCCGCGTCATCAAGGCCGCGCCGAATGGGCGCGAGTTGCAACTGTATCGCGTCACTCCGGGTGAGAGCTGCATCCTCACCAGCAGCTGCCTGCTCGGACACTCACGCTATCACGCGCGGGGCATCGCCGAACAGGCCTTGGAGATTGTGGTATTGCCCGCTGCTTCCTTCCATGCGCTGCTTGGCAGTCATGAAGCGTTCCGCAGCTACGTGTTCCATTTGTTCTCTGACCGGCTCACCGACCTGATGCAACTGGTTTCTGCCGTCGCATTCCAGAAGCTCGATCAACGCCTGGCCAGATTGCTGATTGGCAAGCCCAGCCCGATCCACGCCACCCATCAGGCGCTGGCCGACGAACTGGGCAGCGCGCGGGAGATCGTCAGCCGTTTGCTCAAAGGCTTTGCCGAACAAGGCTGGGTCAAGCTGGGACGGGAACAGATAGTCATCACCGACGCGCCCGCGCTCAAGAAATTCGCAGCGCTCTGATCCGCCACTGCCCTGTGTGATTTTTATCACAGACAGCAAGGTGCAACTCCTCTAATCTGTTGCTTCCCCCAACCAAACCCCAAGGAGCAAGCAATGAAACCCAATGTAGGCGGTATTGATCAAATCTTGCGTATCGTGACCGGCCTCGCGCTGATCGCACTGGCAGCCACCGGAACAATCGGCGTATGGGGCTGGATCGGCGTGGTTGTTTTGCTGACCGGCGTCTTCAAGTTCTGCCTGCCCTATGCGCTGTTCGGCATCAATACCTGCCCAATGAAGAAATAATTGTTTTCCTCCCCATTACGCCCGGCTTCGGTTGGGCGTTTTTTTTGGTCACCGCCATGCATGCAATGATCGCGTCGTCCACCCTGCCTACCCTGTCCGGCGCCCAATAAGTTTTTTGAGGTTTTCCGTGGTAAATTAGGCGTGACATGGATACCCGAACCGATCATGCCGAACTGCAAATCACCGGGATGCATTGCGCGTCCTGCTCGGCGCGGCTGGAAAAAGCGCTGAACCAGCTTCCCGGCGTCTCCGCAGTGGTGAATATCGCCACCGAGAAAGCCAGCATCTCCTTCGACCCGCAACACGTTGACATCGAGCGCCTGATCACCGCCGTGCGCGGGACCGGCTTCGATGCCCATCCGCCGCGCGACTTCGCCGCCGAGAAGGCGGCGCGTGCCGCCGCCTATCGCAGCGAGCAATTACAATTCGTCATCGCCGTGCTGCTCACCCTGCCGCTGCTGGTGGAAATGTTGCTGATGTTCTTCGGCATACACATGATGATGCCAGGCTGGCTGCAATTCGCACTTGCCACGCCGGTGCAATTCTGGAGCGGCCGCCGTTTCTATACCGGCGCATGGAGCAGCCTGCGCGGCGGCGGTGCGAACATGGACGTGCTGGTCGCGCTGGGCACCAGCGCCGCTTACCTGTTCAGTTGCGCGGTGCTGCTGGCAGGGTTCTTTGGAATGGCTCTCGATCAGCCGCTGTATTTCGAGGCGAGCGCTACACTCATCACGCTGGTGCTGCTCGGCAAATTGCTGGAAGCGCGCGCCAAGGGCAAGGCATCCAGCGCGCTGGAAGCGCTCATCAACTTGCAGCCGAAAACGGCGCACGTCGAACGCGACGGGGTCATGCAGGAACTCGCTGTCGAGCAAATGCAAGTGGGCGACGTGTTTCTGGTGCGTCCCGGCGAGAGCGTGCCGGTCGATGGCAGCGTGCTGGAAGGCGTGTCCAGCCTGGACGAAGCCATGCTTACCGGGGAGAGCCTGCCGCGAGAAAAACATCCCGGCGACAAGGTGTATGCCGCCACGCTCAACCAGCGCGGCCTGCTGAGATGCCGCGCGCTGGCGGTCGGTTCGCATACCCAGCTCGCCGCGATCATCCGGCTGGTCGAACAGGCGCAAGGCTCGAAAGCCGCGATACAGAAACTCGCCGACCGGATCTCCGCCGTGTTCGTGCCGGTGGTGGTAGTCATCGCGCTGCTGACATTTTTCACCTGGTGGTTGATGGGCGGCGGCTTCACCACGGCATTGATCAATGCCGTGGCGGTGCTGGTCATTTCCTGCCCGTGCGCACTGGGGCTGGCCACGCCGACCGCATTGGTCGTCTCCACCGGACGCGCCGCGCAATCCGGCATCCTGGTCAAGGATGCCGCTGCGCTGGAACGCGCCCACAAGCTCTCGGTGCTGGTGGTAGACAAGACCGGCACACTGACCGAAGGCAAGCCGGGTGTGACCGACATGCTCCCGGAGGCAGGGATCAATCAGCATGAGTTGCTGGAAACGGCGGCGATGCTGGCACAAGGCTCCACCCATCCGCTGTCGCGCGCGCTGCTAGACCACGCAAAAAGCCTGCAAATCACACCCGCAAGAACCGTGCAAATCGACGAATCGTCCGGGCAGGGCCTGCATGCGGAGATCGACGGCGTGCATTACCTGCTCGGCTCACCGGCATTCGCCATCAGCAAAGGGATCTCTGTTGATGAGCGGCGGGTGCTGGAGTTGCAGCAACAAGGCAAGACCGTGATCGCAGTCGCTATAGACGGCGTATTGCTGGGCTATATCGCGCTTGCCGATCAACTGCGCGCCAGCAGCCGTGCCGCAGTGGCGCAACTCGCCGCGATGGGCATCCGCGTGGTGATGCTCAGCGGCGACAATCAGGCCACTGCACAGGCCATCGCGAAGCAGGTGGGCATCAGCGAATTCCGCGCCGAAGTGCTGCCGCAGGACAAGGCCGCTGTGGTGCGGTCGTACAAATCGTCCGCCATTGCCACACCTCCCCAACCCCTCCCCAGCCCTCCCCTTATCAGGGGAGGGAGCCGCTGCCTCCCCCCTGATAAGGGGGGACTGAGGGGAGTTAAGGGGTTGGGAGGCCGGGAGGGGTTAGTCGGCATGGCCGGCGACGGCATCAACGACGCGCCCGCCCTGGCGGAGGCCGATGTTGGCTTCGCGATGCGCAGCGGCAGCGACATCGCCATCGAATCGGCGGACCTCACGCTGATGCACAACGACCTGATGAGCGTGGTGGACGCGATCTCGCTGTCGCGCGCCACGCTGCGGAAGATACGCCAGAACCTGTTCTTCGCCTTCGCCTACAACGTGCTCGGCATCCCGCTCGCCGCAGCAGGCATGCTCAACCCCGTGATCGCGGGCACGGCGATGGCGATGAGTTCGGTGTCGGTGGTGAGCAACGCGCTGCTGCTGAAGCGCTGGCGCGGGTCGCGATAACGACCTGATATTCCGGTCTGTTGTTCCGGGTGGGAGTGTCGCGCAAGGTGCAGAGTAATGCCATTCCCTGTCTGGCTTATACATTTCAAAGGTGCTTTTGCAGCCGCGTTTCCGAGCATCTACCTAAACCGGACCAGCCGGAACCAAAAAGGATTGTCATTTCGACCGAAGGGAGAAATCTTGGCGTTTTTGCCATGGTCAAGGAAATCAAGATTCCTCTCTGCGTTCGGAATGACAAGTTTTTATATTTTTCTTAAAGAGCATATCTTGCAATATATTGTTTTTGCCTGACAATCATGGGAGTCTTGTCAGGTTTTGATATCATTTGGTTTGTATAGAGACTAACGTTAGCCACATCAATTTCACGCCATGAGATACATCCTGCTGTTATTCGCACTGGCACTCAGTGCCTGCGCGTCGGACAGGCCCTATGTGCAGGCCCAGCATGGCAATGCCGGCAGCATGACGACCTATGCCAGCAGCCTGATCGGCGCACCGTACAAATATGGCGGGAATTCGCCTGCTACCGGCTTCGATTGCAGCGGCTTTGTCGGTCATGTGTTCCGTCATTCGCTTGGTATCAGCTTGCCGCGCAGCTCCGTTGAGATCAGCCGTGTCGGCAACCCGGTCCGCTCGAACGATCTGCGCACCGGCGACCTGGTCTTTTTCGACACGCTGCATCGCAGATATTCACATGTCGGCATCTATCTGGGTGACGACCGCTTCATCCATGCACCCAGCAATGGAGGGAGCGTGCGCGTGGAGAACATTCTGGACGATTATTGGCGGAACAACTACAACGGCGCGCGGAGGATCACTGCCACAAACTGAAACCAACCCCTCCCGGCCTCCCCTTGTCAGGGGAGGAGCAAAAGCAGTGAAGCATCTGCCGATACTACACCTCCCCTGGTTCTCCCCCTGACAAGGGGGCTGGGGGGCTGGGGGGTTGGGGAGGCCGGGAGGGGTTTAACGGCGCGCTGCTTTCAGTTCCTCCGCCAGTTGGAACACCGTCATCGCGTAGAAATCGCTATTGTTGTAGCGCGTGATGACATCGAAATCCTTGAATACCAGCCATAACTCCTTGCCTTCCGCCACCGTGAAGTCAACCAGGCGTGCAGGCTGGCCCTGGTGCAGGTTCTCACGCGGCACGATCCCCACTGCCGACCAGGCCGCAAGGGTGCGCGGGGCTGTGATCTCTCCGACCCAGATTCTTTCGACGATCTGCGCACGCACCGTGACCGGGGCGCTGTTGGCCCAGCCATAACTCTTCAGGTAATTGGCGACGCTGCCTATCGCATCCTCGGGTTCGCGCAGCAGATCGATTTTATGATTGCCGTTGAAATCCACCGCATAGTTGCGATAGCTGCTCGGCATGAATTGCGGGATGCCCAAGGCTCCCGCGTATGAGCCGCGGATGGCAAGCAAGTCGAACTCCTGATCGCGCGCCAGCAGCAGATAGTTTTCCAGCTCGCTGCGGAAAAAATCCGCGCGGCGCGGATAATCGAACGCCAGCGTGGTCAACGCGTCCAGGGTGCGAAAAGTGCCCGGATCCTGGCCGTAGACTGTTTCCACACCGATCAGCGCGACGATGATGTCCTGCGGAACGCCGAATTCCTGCTCGGCCCGTTGCAGGGTTTGCAGGTGTTTCTGCCAGAATTTCAAGCCGAATCTGATGCGCTCCGGATTCACGAAGGCAGCGCGATATTCCAGCCACGGCTTCAAGGTCGCCGGGCGCGAAATGGTCTCGATCACCGGCGGCAGATGCTGCGCGCGGTCAAACGCGCTTTGCAGTTCGTCGCGGTTGAATTGATGCCTGGCGACCATCTCGTCGATGAATTCAGGGATACCCGGCAGTGTGGCGGCTCGAACCGGAAGTGCCGTGAAACACACTAGCAGCGTAAGAATGACGTTAATGACTTTCATGGTATCGGGATTCTACCTGATGGATGCTCGACAGATAGCCGCAACTACTGGTAAATTCCGCGTCTTCACCTTGCAGAAAGAATTCGTCTCATGGATAAACCCGCACAACATCATCGCCTGATCATCCTGGGTTCCGGCCCGGCCGGATATACCGCCGCTGTCTATGCCGCGCGAGCCAACCTCAATCCGGTATTGATCACCGGCATGGCGCAGGGCGGACAACTGATGACCACCACCGACGTGGACAACTGGCCTGCCGATGCAATGGGTGTGCAAGGCCCGGAACTGATGGAACGCTTTCAAAAACATGCGGAACGCTTCGACACGCAGATGATCTTCGATCACATCCACACCGCCAAGCTGCAACAAAAACCGTTCCTGCTGATCGGCGATGCGGGCAGCTACACTTGCGACGCGCTGATCATCTGCACCGGAGCATCGGCGCAATATCTCGGTCTGCCTTCCGAAGAGGCTTTTGCGGGGCGCGGCGTTTCCGGCTGCGCGACCTGCGACGGATTCTTCTATCGCGGTCAGGATGTGGCGGTGATCGGAGGCGGCAATACCGCCGTGGAGGAAGCCATGTATCTTTCCAATATCGCCAGGCATGTCACGCTGGTGCATAGACGCGACACTTTCCGCGCCGAGCGCATCATGGTCGATCACCTGATGGACAAGGTAAAGGAAGGGAAAATCACGCTGCAACTGAATAGCACACTGGACGAGGTGCTCGGCGATGCCGGCGGTGTGACCGGCATGCGCGTTAAAAATGTGCAGAGCGGCGACAAGCAGGACATCCCGTTGACCGGCGTGTTCATCGCGATCGGCCATAAGCCCAATACCGGCATCTTCACGGGTCAACTGGAAATGATCAACGGCTACATCCAGACTCACGGCGGCTCGCACGGCAATGCGATGGCTACCAGCATTTCCGGGGTGTTTGCGGCAGGCGATGTGCAGGACCAGATCTACCGCCAGGCTGTCACCAGTGCGGCGACCGGCTGCATGGCGGCGCTGGATGCGGACAAGTATCTCGCTTCGCTGGGCAAGATTTAGGGAAATGCTGAATAAGTCAAATATGCGGTTCGATACATTTGGCCGTACCTCGAAACTTCGCTATGCTCGTTTTCCGTTCGTCCCGAGTAGGCGAAGCCGTATCGAGGGAAGTGCCGCGCGCGGCGCGGTATATCGAAGGATCGAACGAAAAACACTCAACGCGAACGGACTATTGAGCTTTACATAATTCATGACTGTTAAGTGATTTACCGTAGGGCGGGCTTTGCCCGCCGCGTCGGGCGTAGCCCGACCTACGAGATGCGGAGACTCTGTCTTCAAATATGTAATCCTCAATAATTTAACTTTTCCTTAGAAAGAAATCTGCACTGTTACCGGGCTTGCTGTCATCTGTCAAAAAGCGGGAGCATTGTGAAGAAGTCTACGCAAAATCCACCTGACCAGATCGCACCGGCCGATGCCGCGCTGTTCCGCGCGACGGTCGGCGAGGTGAAACCTCTGGCGGAGCAAAACCGCATCAAACCGCAAAAAAAGCCGTGCCTTCCTTTGCTGCGCCCTGCTGCACCGGCACAGGCTATACCCGATACCCTGTCCGATTTCGCGGGTGAAGACGCCCCGGCAGAATATTTGCGCAATGGATTGTCGCGCATGGCCTTGCGCAAGCTGCGGCGCGGTGTGTGGCCGGTTCAGGACAGCCTCGACCTGCATGGCAACAACCGTGAAGCGGCGCGAAAACTGTTGCAGGAGTTCATGCACGAAGCGACGCAGCGCGAGATGCGCTGCGTGCTGGTGATACATGGCAAGGGAACAAACAGCCGAAGCGGAGAAGCGGTGTTGCGCAAACTCACGCGCCACTGGCTGACCCAGCTTCCGCAGGTACTGGGATATTGCGATGCGGCGCCCAAACAGGGCGGCAGCGGTGCGGTGCTGGTGCTGCTGAAGGTGATGAGCGGTGAAGGGTGAAGGGTGAAGGGTGAAGGGTGAAACGTCAAAACCAACCCCCTCAGTCCCCCTTGTCAGGGGGAGGCAGGTAGCTCCTCCCCTGACAAGGGGAGGCTGGGAGGGGGTTGGTTTTGAGGGGTTTGGTTTTGAGGTCTTTCGTTTCACGTTTCACGGTTTCATGCTTTAACAGGGTGTTGAAAAACGTAGCGAGAGGCGATCAGGCAAGGCGGAAACCGGCGAAAAAGCGGAGTTTACACATAGTAAATGAGCATTTTTCGACGGTTTCCAACGCAGCATCATCGCCTCGCAGTAGTTTTTCAACACCCTGTTAAGTCTTCTTGCCCATCACATAGATCAAGTATTCAAAGAACACCTCGCACCAGTCCTGGTCGTTCTCCTTGAGCGAGTGGAGCAGTTTTTTGACCTCGGTCACCGGCCAATTCGGATTGTAGGAAACCAGCATTTTTTCCGGATAGATATTGAGTGATATGCTGAGGCGATCGGCCATTTTGTTGATCCCGGCGAGCATCAGTGCGATGTCCCGATCCGATTCCATCTCGGCGGTCAGATCCCCGTATATTTTCGGATTCTGCCTGGTGTACTCGATGAATTTGGTGAGGATATAAAAGAACTCGCCCTTGTTATCCTTGCTCACCGCGTCGCCCATCATGAACGGCATCGCCGACAATTCCAGCCAGTAATAGCCCAATTTCGGATTGCGATGCTTGGACACACCGATGTAACCTCCGCGCGCCTTGGCACGCTGAATGCAGTCTTCCAGCAACAATTTATCGGAACTGCGCGTGGCTATATCGTGGCCTTCCAGAACCTGGGGTTTGACCAGAAAAAAATTGGGGGACTCGTCGTAGATCTTCCCTGAATGATTGCTGGTGCGGTAGTAAGCAGTGAACAACTTCAATACCAACCCGCCGTTTTGCTCAACATCGTAGTAGTTGGGGCTTCCGGCCACAACTTGCTCGCCTTTCGTCATACCCTGCTCTCCTTGATCCTGAGATTGAGACTGTCTTCCGGACTCATTCCATGAGACCGCAATCATATTTTCGTATGCTAGACTTGCGCAGACATCTGGTGGAACTTTACTTTTGAATTCTACTACTGAATTTGCCGCATCGACTACTCTTATCAACGCAAATGCAAGTGTTGGGGGCCTAACCATGAAAAATAGCCTGATGGTCTTATTGATGATGTTCGGTATCAACGCCTTTGCCGAAGTCAACAAATGGGTGGATGAAAACAACCAGGTCCATTATTCGGATCAGCCACCCCCCATCAACGCGAACATCAAGAAACTGCGTACATCTTCCGATTCCATGGATTCCCCGGATGCAAGCGGAACGGCCGCTTCAAGCGAGCCTGCCGCGCCCAAAACCATTGCGGAGCGCGAGGCGGAATTAAGAAAGGCGCAACAGTCAAAGAAAGAAGCCGCCGGCAAGGCCGCCCAGGAACAGGCCAGCAAAGAGGCCGGCAAAGACTACTGCGACCAGGCCAAACTAAGCCTGAAAGCTTTGCAGGAAGGCATGCGCATAGCGCAGATCGATGCCAACGGCGAACGCTCCTACCTTGACGACGAACAACGCCAGCAACGCATCGCCAAAACCCAGCAGGACATCGGCAAACACTGCAAATAGCCCCAGAATAACTGCTAGGCGACCAGCGGTTCGCGCATCCGCAGCGCTTCCTCGATATCCACCGCGACGACTTTTGAGACGCCCTTCTCCTGCATCGTCACGCCGACCAGTTGTTGCGCCAGTTCCATCGTGATCTTGTTGTGACTGATGAACACGAACTGGGTGTGTTGCGCCATTTTCCTGATCAGTGCGCACAACCGCTCGGTGTTGGTATCGTCCAGCGGCGCGTCCACTTCGTCGAGCAGACAGAATGGCGCGGGATTGAGCTGGAATAGCGAGAACACCAGCGCGATTGCGGTCAGCGCCTTTTCCCCGCCGGACAACAGATGTATCGAGCTGTTCTTCTTGCCCGGAGGCTGTGCCATCACCTGCACTCCGCTATCCAGTATCTCATCGCCGGTCAGCACCAGGCGCGCCTCACCGCCGGCGAACAGCACCGGGAACATCTCCGCCAGATGCTGATTGACCCGGTTATAGGTGTCCATCAACAGATCCCGTGATTCCTTGTCGATGCGGCGGATCGCCTCTTCCAGCGTCGCCATCGCTTCGTTCAGATCCTTTGCCTGCGCATCCAGATAGGCTTTGCGTTCGGTAGCAGTCTGCAATTCTTCAAGCGCCGCAAGGTTCACCGCCCCCAATGCCTCGATGTCCGCATTCAGGCGGTTCAATTCGCTCAGCAACACATTCGGCCGGTTATTGCCTTTTTCCAGCAGCGGCAACAACACTTGTTCGTCGACGCCCTGCAACTGTTCCGCCCACTGCTCGAAATGCAGGCGCGCCTCCTGCTCCTTGAGCGTCAATTCGTTAAGCTTGTCGCGCAGCGGATTAAGCTTGTGCTCGCAGGCGAGGCGCTCCTGTTCGGATTTTTGCAGATTGACCGTGGCATTTTCCAGAATGTTGCGTGCCGAGGCCAGAGCCTGCTCGCAGGTCTGGCGCGCTTGCAATGCCGTCTGCAACTGCTGCCCGGCGGTCTCGTCCTCGCTGCCCGACAGATCTGCCCGCAGCTGGATCAGGTTCTGTTCGAACTGAGCCAAAGCCTCGGCAAGTTGCTGGATATTGTGCTGCAGGTCGGCGATCTTTTCCGTGCAGGTCTTGGCGAAGAAGCGCGCTTCCTGCAAGGCATGTTGCGCCTGCTGCGCCCGGCTGCGCTGCTCGCGCAATGCGGCATCCTGGGCATTGGCATGGCGCTGCGCCTCATCCACCTGGCTATGGAAAGCAGCGTTCTGCTCGCGCAGCGTCGCCATCTGTTCGTCGATGGCGAGTTGCTGGCGCTGCTCGCCACCCAGCAGGTCAGCCACCTCCTGCATCTCGCGGTCGATCTGCATGGTGCGCTCCGCACTGCGCTCGTGGGCCTGGTTGAGCTTGAGTATATTCATCTGCACGCCGTGCAGGCGTTGCTGCAACTCGTTGCCAGCGGCGCGCAGCGGCGCGATCTGTGTTTCGATGGACTGATAGTGCTGCTCGGCTTGCGCGACTTGCTGTCTGGAATATTCCGCGTTGCGATTCTGCACGGCCAGTTCCTGCTCCAGCGTCTCGATCTCGCGCTGCCTCGCCAGCACACCGTGCAACTGGGTGTCCGGCGCGTGGAACAGCACGCTGTGTGCGCCGATCAAGTGTCCTTCGGGAGTGACGAACCAGCCACCCGCCGGCAGTTGCGCGCGTTGCGCGTAACCTTGTGCCACATCCGCAACGGCATAGATATTCATCAGCCAATCGCGCATCACCGGGAGCACCTGTGTGTCCTGGCACTGCACGTAATCGAGCAAGGGATGTAGGTCGGGATTCATCCCGACATCGCCGTCATGCCTGTCCTGAGCCTGTCGAAGTGGTCGGGATGAATCCCGACCTACCTCGTCCGCAAACACGGCAAGCTTCGCCGGAGGCGCATCGCTCCACGCAGCGGCATCACCCAGCACCGGCACAGCAAGAGCATTCAGCCGCTCGCGCAATACCGCTTCCAGCGCGTCCTCCCAGCCGCTCTCGATGCGGATGGATTGCCACAGGTGCGGCAACTTGTCCAATTGGTGCTGCTGCAGCCAGGCATTCAGATTCTTGTCGCTGTCGATCTGCCGCTGCAATTGCTGCAATGCTTGCAAACGTGCCTCGGTCTGTGCCAGAACGCGCTCCTGCTGATGCAGGGAACCGCGCAGGTCGCGCCGCTGATTATCGGCCAGCGGCATCTGCTCCTGCAGGTTCGCCAGCTTGCGCACTTGCCCGGCACGCTCCGCTTCGAGCTCGGACAATTGCTGCTGTGCCTGTTGCAACGCGCCGGTATCGGTCCCCGGCAGATTGTCCTTTTCCAGCAACAGGCGCGAGCGTCTTGATTCCAGTTGCTGGATATTGCGTTGCAGGTTGGCGCGTTGTGTATCGGCAAGCTGCAACTGTTGCTCCAGTTTCAACTGGTCGCGTTGCAGCGCGTTGTAGCGTTCCTGCGCGATACGCGCCGCTTCTTCGGCCTGCGGCAGATTCTCACCTTCCGCTTGCGCATGCTGCTCGGCATCGCTGACCTTGACACCGGCACCTTCATGCTGGCGCTGCCAATGCTCGAGCAAGGAATGCACACCCTGCCGCTGATGCAACTGCTGTTCGATCTGCCGCCCGGTGTTGGCGATCTGCTGGGTCAGCCGCTGGCGTTGCTCGGTGACATGCTTGATATGCTGCTCCAGCCGGGCGATCTCGGCATTCGCGGTGTATAGCTCGCCCTGTTTGACATGCAGCGCGTCGGAGAGCTGGTAATGTTCGCTGCGCGCGGTTTCCAGTTGGCTTTCGATGTCGCGCAACCGCGCGGTCTCCGCTTCCAGTTCGGTGCGGGTCTTTTCGGTAGCCTGCGCGTATTTGGCGCGTTGCGTTTCGGCTTCCTGTTTTTTCACCAGCCAGAACAAATGCTGGGTGGTGTCGCGCTGCGTTTCCAGTGCGCGATATTGCTTCGCCACTTCTGCCTGGGCGCCCAGATGCACCAGTTGCTTTTCCAGTTCTTGCAGGATGTCGCTGACACGAAGCAGATTGTCGCGGGTGTCGCCCAGACGCAACTCGGTCTCGCGGCGGCGGTCGCGGTATTTGGAAACGCCCGCGGCTTCCTCGAGGAAGATGCGCAACTCTTCCGGCTTGGCCTCGATGATGCGCGAGATCATGCCCTGCTCGATGATCGCGTAAGCGCGCGGACCCAGACCGGTGCCGAGGAAAATATCGGTAATGTCCTTGCGCCGCACATGCTGGTTGTTGATGTGGTAACTGGAATCGCCGTCGCGCTGCAACACGCGTTTGATGGAAATCTCCGCGTAACTCGACCACTGCCCGGCGGCTTTGCCCAACGAGTTGTCGAAGATCAGCTCAACGCTGGCACGGGATACCGGTTTGCGCTGGCTGGAACCATTGAAGATCACGTCCTGCATCGTCTCACCGCGCAGCGCGGAGGCTTTCGATTCGCCCAGCACCCAGCGCAGCGCGTCGATCACATTCGACTTGCCGCAACCGTTCGGCCCGACCACGCCCACGATCTGCCCCGGCAGCGAGATATGGGTGGGATCAACGAAGGATTTGAAACCGGCTAGTTTGATTTGGGAAAGACGCAATTTATTGAGATTCGCAATTTATTAAATATCCAGGCGCAGCGCAGCGATATAATCCCCACCATTCTAACCGAACCGAGCAGGCATACCAAATATGACTACCCAACCGAGCAAAACACTGGAGACCTTTTCCAACCCGAACCCGCAGCGCGACTACCATATCCACATGGAGATCCCGGAGTTCACCTGCTTGTGCCCCAAGACCGGCCAGCCTGATTTCGCCACGCTGATACTGGATTACGTCGCGGACAAACAGTGCGTCGAACTGAAAAGCCTGAAGCTGTATATCTGGTCGTTCCGCAACGAGGGCCATTTCCATGAGGATGTCACCAACCGCATCCTGGATGATCTGGTCGCCGCCACCCAGCCGCGCTTCATGCGCCTCACCGCCAGGTTCTACGTGCGCGGCGGGATCTTCACCAGCGTGATCGCGGAGCACCGCAAGCCGGGCTGGCAACCTGCGCCGCACGTTGAATTCGGCCAGTTCAGCACGCAATCGAACACGCGTGGGTGAAGCAAATCCCCCCTAACAGTCTGTTGAATTTATCAACTCGCGTCGAAAAATGAACATTTTTGGGGGTGCTTCTACCCTTCACCAGTTACTAAAAATCGCTTGTAGCGCGTTCTGAGAGGTCGATATTTTTGGTAACTCT
>Ga0209751_10000263_pt1 | contig 56334 bp, 49 predicted proteins | sample RifCSP13_1_FD_184019 | JGI IMG/M metagenome (GOLD analysis project Ga0209751, IMG submission 184019) | Soil microbial communities from Rifle, Colorado - Rifle CSP2_sed 13_1 (SPAdes) (version 2) | ecosystem: Environmental > Terrestrial > Deep subsurface > Rock core/Sediment | place: Rifle...
CGGGGCGCACCTGCTCCACCGGCGGCGGCATCTCGTAGATGTGTTTGTAGAGCAGCGTGTGTACCGAGTCGTCATCGAACGGCAGGCCGCCGGTCAGCGCCCGATACGCGACGATCCCCAACGAGTACTGGTCGGACCGCCCGTCCAGCTCGCCGCCCCGCGCCTGCTCGGGGCTCAGGTAGTGCGGCGTGCCGATGACCTGCCCGGTGGCCGTGAACTGGCTGGCCGACTGCAACGCCTTGGAGATGCCGAAGTCGGTGAGCATGACGTGGCCGTCGTCATCCAGCAGGATATTCGCCGGCTTGATGTCGCGATGCACGAAGCCCCGCTGATGGGCATGGCCCAGAGCGCACGCCGCTTCCCAGAGGATCTGCTGGGCGACGTCGGTCGGGACCGCCCCGGCTTCGAGCACCTGATCCAGGCTCCGGCCCGCGACGTACTTCATGACGAAGAAGTGGAGGTCGTCAATCCCTTCTACCGCGTAGATCGGCATGATGTTGGGATGGTCCAGCTTCGCCGCGGTGCGTGCTTCTTGCTCGAAGCGCCGGACGAAGTTCTCGTCGTGCGCCATGTCCGGCGGCAGGAGCTTGATGGCGACCTGGCGATCGAGCGCCACATCCGTGGCGAGGAAGACGGCGCCCATCCCGCCCCGCCCCAGCAACCGCCGCACCTGGTAGCGGCCTTCGAGTGCCGCCTGGAGCCGCTCCATAAGATCAACGCTGCCGGTGCGGGGGGCACGGGGCGCTGATCCCGGATCGGAAACGTCGGCACCACAGGCGCTGCAGAAATTGCTGCCGTCGGGGAGCGGCGTCGAGCAGTGGACGCAGATCACGGACGGCGCGCTCCCTGCGCCCGGAGCCGGGCTCCTACCGCGGAGACCCGCTCCTGAGGCGCTCGCCGGTGAACTGTCGTGGCGCCCTCCGCCTGGAACGGGGCCGCGGGCGGGGCGGGCGGGATGGTGGACGCCAGCGTGTACTGAGTCGGCGAGCCCGCGAAGTCCACCACCACCAGGAAGTAGTTCCCCGGCAGCACGCCTACGGACAGGGTCTCGGTGGACCCATCGGTCGTCGCGGGGGTCACCAGCACCAGGGAATCCGGCCGGAAGTCGCGGATCAGGTACAGGTCGAGATCGGGATCCGGCAGGTTGGGGTTCAGCGCCTTCCCGGCTACCGCGGTGAACGACGCGGGGCCCGCGGTGGTCACGCTGAACCGGTACCAGTCGATGTCGTGTGGGTTGTCCACGCTGAGCGTCGCCCCGACCGTCACCGCGATCGGCTTGGCGACGTCGCAGTAGTCATTCTCCTCGGCGGCATCGCGCGGCAGACTGGATTGGTAACTCCGGGTGATCAACACCTGATAGGCCCGGGGTTGAGCCGGAGCCAGGTACGGCACCAGGACGTGGTAGGTCCCGGCCGGGAGGTTGGCCAGGGAGACAATGGTGATGGGGAATACCTGCTCCTTCAACACCACCGGTACACCGTTCCGGGTCACGCTCTTGCCGGAGCACAGGTAGGTCTGCGGTCCGATGGTCCACGACCGGGAGCCAACGACATACTGCGCCAGGCCCGCGTTCCATCCCAGGGAGTCGGTGACAAAGACCGAAAACGTGGCGGCGCCCACGAAATCGGACGAGACGATGATGGTGCGGTCGGCTGTCGCCGGGTTGGTGAAGGTGTACCAGTCCGCCGGCTGCGTGACATCGGCGCGTCCACCCGCCTCGAAAGCGAGCGCCGGGTTGTAGAAGGCTGCCGGGACGTCACCCAGGTTGCTGGGCGTGGTATCGTTTGGCTCGTAACGGTCGCGCTGGAGGACGGCGATGGTATCGGGGAAGACCACGCCCCCGGCGAAGCTCACCAAGGTGAGGGTGCTGAACCGCTCGGCAGGCGGTTTGACCCAGAGCGAAAGACGGCCCAGCCGGCCGGGCCTCTTGGGATCCGCGGCCACATACTGCGCAGCGTTGAGCTCCACCCCGCCCAGTGACGTGGTGAACAGGGAATCGGGGTTGAGCCCCACGCCGAACACATGCAGGGAATCGCCGAACCGGACCATTGGCGGCTTGATGCTGTCGATCTCCAGCAGGCCGCGCACCCGAACCTCCGCTGTGGCCGGCGTCGCGCTGGCGAACACCAGCGCGCTGGCAGTCACGGTGGCCGAGCCCACGCCTACGGCCAGCCCTTCCCCCGCCGGATCGATGCTCAGGACGGCGGGTGCGCTCGAGCTAAACGACACCACGGCACCGGGAACGGAATCGCCGGTCGCTCTCACCACTCGAGCGGTGAGCCGCAGCGAGTCCCTGAGGAACAGCTCCGGAACGGAGTCGAGCTCCACCAGGAGCTCGGTGGACTGGTCCGCGGGAAAGAGGCAGCCCAACGTCCCGCCGAGGGCGAGCAGGACGCTGGGGAGTAACGATCGCCGCACGCCTCAGTCTATGCGGCGAGGGAGCCTCGCGCCAGCTACGCGTCCAAGGCCCGCGGCTCCTGGACCAGACGGATTCCTTGCGCGGACCGGCGCATCGGCCCGGGATCGGTGTAGTATTAGGATGATCGGTGTACCATGACGAACAACGGATAACGGACAACGGACAGCGCAATGAAAAGCACAGCAAAGACCGCCCTCCTGCTGGGCATCCTGAGCGCCTTGCTCCTGATCGTCGGCCAGGCGGTCGGTGGACAGCAGGGCCTGATCGTCGCGTTCGTCTTCGCGGCATTGCTCAACTTCGGCTCCTACTGGTTCTCGGACAAGCTGGTGCTGCGGATGTACCGGGCCAAAGAGGTGGGTGCCGAGCATCCGCTCAGCCGGATTGTGGCGCGGCTGGTCCAGCGGGCCGGCCTCCCCATGCCAAAGGTCTATATCATCCCCACCCCTGCCTTGAACGCCTTCGCCACCGGACGGGACCCCGCGCACGCGGCGGTCGCGGCGACGGAGGGCATCGTCGCCAATTTGAGCGAGCGCGAGCTGGAAGGCGTGATGGCGCACGAGCTGGCACACGTCAGGCACCGGGACACGCTGATCAGCGCCGTGGCGGCCACCATCGCCGCGGCGGTCATGATGCTGGCCTCGATCGCCCGGTGGGGTGCGATCTTCGGTGGTGTGGGTGGCCGGGACAACGACCGCGGCGGGGGCGGGCTCGGCCTTCTCGCCACCGCCATCGTGGCGCCCATCGCCGCCATGCTGATCCAGGCGGCCATCTCCCGCTCGCGCGAGTTCGTGGCGGACCAGGGGGGCGCCGAGATCGCGGGCTCGCCGCAGGGCCTGGCGGACGCGCTCCGGAAACTCGAGGTCGCCTCCAAGCAACTGCCGCTCCAGGCCAACCCGGCCACGGCGCACCTCTTCATTGTGCAGCCGTTCGCGGGCCGGGGGATCATCAGTTTGTTCTCGACCCACCCGCCCACGCAGCAGCGGGTGGCGAGATTGCTGGGACGATGAGGCGGGGTCTAACGGCGTAAGGGGTGAGGGGTATGGAGGCCCCTCACCCCTCACCCCTTACGCAGTTTTAGCGTACGAGTCGCCCTACTTCACCAGCGTCTTGCCCCGCTCCGTATCCGACACGGACAGCACCAGGAGCAAGTGCCGCTGGCCCTCGCCCTCGGCGCCGAGGTAGGCGTAGTTGATATTGACGCCTGCCTCTCCCAACACCTTCACCACCTTTCCCAGCGTCCCGGGCCGGTTGGCCACCGCGGTGGTCAACACCTCCCCTTGGCTGTACTGGTAGCCGAGGGAGTCCAGCGCTTTGACGGCAGGCGCGGGCTTGTCCACCAGCATTCGCACCAGGCTCTTCCCCCCGTGCTCAATGGACATCAAGGCCACCACGTTGACGTTCCGCTCCGCCAGCTCTGCGCACATCTGTGCGAGGGTCCCGGGACGGTTCTCCATCGTCACCGAGAACTCCTTTCGGGTGGCCATTGGGCACCTCCGTAGGGACGGGTAGCCTCCCCAAGCCTGAATCTGCGTGCTTGCCCCGCAGTTGGACACTCTTCCCGCCACGGCTCGGCGGTTGCACCTTAAGGACTGGGACCCAGCGAGCGGAGGGACGAGATGGCTAAGCGACGGGGCCCGTTTCGGCGAGCGTGGGACAGCCTGTCGGCGAGGACGGTGGGGTACTACCTGGTCCTCCTCGGTCTGCTCGCCCTGGTGTGGCCGTACCTGCCGGAATCCGGCCGAGCGCTGCTGCTCGAGCCGGCCGGCCCCAGCGTCCCCGGCCTCGAGTTCGGCCGGCAGGAAGTGGTCCAGACGGGCGCCGCCACAGGCGTGGGGCCCGTCGCCGAGATGTACAGCGCGGCCGTGGCCATGGTTGTGGCGGCGCTCCTCACGCTGCCCGTCGCCTGGCTCTACATCCTTACCCGGCAGAAAAAGGGGTTCCGGCAGTCGGTGGTCCACACGCTGATCATCCTGGCGGTGGTGGTGGGCGGCGTGGTGGTGCTGGTGAAGAACAGCCTGGCTCTGGCGTTCAGCCTGGCCGGCATCGTGGCCGCGGTCCGGTTCCGCAACACGCTGGAGGACAGCAAGGACGCGGTCTACATCTTCGTCGCGACCGCGGTGGGCCTGGCCGCGGCGGTGGCACCCCCGGTGGCGCTGGCCATCTCGCTCATCTATAACACCATCATCCTGATGTTGTGGTACACCGATTTCGGCCGGACCGCGGCCGTGTTCGAGGGTGCGGTCGCGGAGCAGCGGCTGGAGGCGGCCCGGCAGTTCGCGGGCCGGCAGAGCAGCTTCGTCACCATGCTGGACGAGGAGGTGCTGAAGTCGCTCTCTCCCGAGCAGCTGGACGTGATCGCCGATCGGGCGCGCAAGCGAAGGGGTCAGGCCGCGCCGGATGCCGAAGCGGAGCCGGAGCCGGACTTCGACGTGCTGCTGCGGGTCCGGACCCGCAGCGCGGCCGACGCCCGCAGCGCGGTGGAGCCGGTGCTGGACGATCAGCTCAAGAAATGGCGATTCACCGGCATCGTGCCGGAAGCCGGCGGCGTGGTGGTGCTGGAGTACGCGGTGCGGCTCCGCAAGAAGATGACACCCAACACGCTGCGAGATGCGCTGCAGCAGATCGGGAACCCCCACATTCTGGGGGTGGAAGCGCAGTAGGAGGGCTTCCGCCTCCGCCCGCGTGTAGGCAACTTCGTGGCCGATGCGAAACACACTTCTGTTGGCCACCGCGGCCACGGCCCTGCTCCCCGCCCTGACCTGGTCGCAGGATAGCGCGCCGGGAGTCCGCGACCCCGAGAAGATGCCCCGCCCCGAGACCCGCGCCATCCGGGCGACCACCAAGATCGACGTTGACGGTCGAGTGGACGAACCGGCCTGGCGGGCGGCTACGCCGATCACCGAGTTCATCCAGGCCCAGCCCAACACCGGAGCGCCCGCCACGGAGCGCACCGAGGTCCGGCTGGTCTACGACGACGCGCGTCTCTACATCAGCGCCGTCTGCTACGACTCCGACCCGGATCACCTGATCACCAAGACCATCGAGCGCGACTACCCGGGCGTGATCTCGGAGGACATGGACGCCTTCGGCGTGGGGTTCGACACGTTCCTGGACCGCCGCGGCTCGTTCGTGTTCATGGTCAACCCGCGGGGCGGCCTCAAGGACGGGCAGACCTTCAACGACGGGACCACCCGGGACTACAACTGGGACGGGATCGTGGACGTGAAGACCACGGTCCACGATTCCGGCTGGACCGTGGAGATGGCCATCCCCTGGAACACCCTGCGGTTCGATCCCACGCGCGAGCCGCAATCGTGGGGCGCCAACTTCAGCCGCCGCATCCGCCGCAAGAACGAGGTGTCCTACTGGGCGCCGTTGGCTCGGCGGGACCGGATCTTCCTGATGTCGGAGGCCGGCACCCTCCACGACCTGCCGCGCATCCCCAAGAGTCGCAACATCTGGGTCAAGCCGTTCGTGCTGGGGCGCCGCGCCACCGGGCTCAACCTGGCGTCGGCGGACACGGGGTACGAAGGAGACGCTGGGGGCGACGTGAAGTGGGGCATCACGCCCCAGGCCACTCTGGACCTCACCATCCGCACCGACTTCTCCGACGCCGACGTGGACCAGGAGCAAGTGAACCTCACCCGGTTCCCGCTGTTCTTCCCCGAGCAGCGCGAGTTTTTCCTGGAGAATTCCGGGACGTTCGTCTTTGGCGACGTCACGGCGCCAGGCGCCCCCCGAAGCGGGGCCAGCTTGCGCGACTTCACCCTATTCCACTCGCGGACCATCGGGTTGAAGAGCGGGCGACCGGTGCCGTTGGTGGGCGGCGCCCGCCTCACGGGACGGGCCGAGGGGATGGAGTTCGGCATCCTGGATGTCCAGTCGGAGTCGTTCGAAGGAGCGCCGGCGGAGAACTTCAGCGTGGCCCGGCTGCGCCGGAACTTCTTGAGGAGCTCGGATGTGGGGTTCCTGGTCACCAACCGCCAGACCACCGGGGACACCAGCGATGCCTACAATCGCACCCTGGGCGCCGACCTCAACATGCGGCTGGCCCAGTACCTGTTTGTCACCTCTTACTTCGCGCTGACGCGAGGGCCCGGCACCGGGGGCGAGGCGGGGCGCTTGGCCCTAGGTTGGCGAGACCGCGTCTGGAATGCCGCCGCCATGATGCGCTATGCCGGAGACGACTTTAATCCCGGCATGGGCTTCGTCCGCCGCCGGGGCATCCGGCACTGGTATGGCACCTTCGGCGCACACCCCCGCGTGCCGGTCCCGGGCGTGCTGGAGCTCAACCCCTTCGCCGAGGCCGACTACGTCACCAACTTGCGCGGCGAGCGGGAGACCTGGGAAGGGACGGCGGGGCTCGGAGTCGTATTCACGGACGGCGGGATGTTGAATCTCCGATACGCCGACCGGCGGGAACTGCTGGAGCAGCCGTTCCAGGTGCGCACCGGCATCGCGATCCCGGTGGGTGACTATCACTTCGGTGAAGCATCCGCCAGTTACCAGGCGAGCGAAGGGCGGATGCTCTCGGGGAACGTGGGCGTCTCGGGGGGCGGCTATTACTACGGGGACCGGTTCACCATCAACGGGGGCCTGAGCTGGCAGCCCGACTACCACATCACGCTGGATGCCGGGGCCCAGCACAACGCGGTGTCGCTGCCGGATACCAGTTTCACGGCGGATCTCTACACGGCGCGGGTCAAGTACGCCTACTCGACCACGCTCTATTTCGGGGCCTTCGTGCAGTACAACGCGGACGCGGATCAGGTGGTCACCAATCTGCGCCTCAACTTCATCCACGCCCCGCTCAGCGATTTCTTCCTGGTGTTGACCGAGCGCCGGGACGTGAGCCCGGGGGGCCGGGGCGTCCTGGAGCGGTTCGTGACGGCGAAGGTGACGAAGCTGTTCGCGTTCTGACTACGCCCAGAGGGTGTTCACGGGCCGGTAGGCCTGAAGGCGCTGGTCAGCGGTGACCAGCGTGGCGCCGAGTCCCAGGGCCGTCGCCACGATCATCCGGTCGGCGGGATCGCGGTGCCGGAATCCTTCCAGCCGAACGGCGCGGACGGCGACGCGATTGTCTACCGGGACGAACTGCACCAAGGGCAGTGCCTCGACGTGCGCGATCCAGGCTTCGACGTCCAGCGTCAGCTCCAGCCGGCCTTGGGCGACGAGCATCGCCACTTCCCAGACGCTGATGGACGACGCGTAGACGGGGTCGCCCGCCGCCACCGCACTGCCGATGGCCCGCCGCGCCTTGGCCGGGATGCGACTCGGATCAGAAACCCACCACACCAGCGCGTGCGTGTCCAGCACGATCACCGGGCACTCTCCCAATCCTCCTCCGCCACCGGCTTGGTGGGTGCCTGGTACTTCACCACCGAGTCGCGGAGCACGCGGAGCACCGCTGCCGGATCCTCTCGATAAGGGACCAGCTTCAGGACCGGGGTCCCACGGTCGGTGATGACGAGCGGCTTGCCGGTGCGCTCGACCTGGCGGAATAACTCAAGGGCCTGGGCCTTGAAGCGCGACTTGGAGACGGTTGCTACCATGTTACGACCCTGGTCATATGACTATGGTCATATTACCCGGGTCGCCGGGGGTGGTCAATCCCGAGCTCGCCCCTCGGCCCCAGCGCCGCCATGAACCGCCGGGCCCGCTCGCCGGTAGGGCCGGGCGAGCGCGGCCCGCGGGCACCGGGCACCGGCGCCACGTCGAGCAGGGCGAACGTGGGACCCGTCGCATCCAACACGCTTCGCGCGCCGGCAAGCCACTCAGGCAGCGTCGTGAAGTGAAACGTGGACCGAAACCCGCAGGCCCCTGCCAGCGCTACATAATCCACCCGGTCCCCCGCTTGCCGTCCCCCGGCCGCGCCGGGCGTAGGTTGGGCTCCCGTGACCTCGTACACGCCGTTGTCGAACGTGAGGAGCACCAGGTTGCCGGGTTGCTCGGCGGTGATCGTGACCAGCGAGCCCAGGTTCATGAGCGTCGAGCCATCGCCGTTCAGGACGATGATGCGCCGCCGGGGCTGCGCCAGCGCCAACCCCAAGCCCAGCGAGGTGGCCTGCCCCATGCTGGAGGGGACGAACACCCAGTCGAGCGGATGGGTGCCCAGCCCCATCCACTCGCGGGCCGCGCCCATGGCGGACACCACCACGTCGTCGGCGCGGCGCTCCGCCCGCAGGGCGACCAGCGCATCCTGGAGCCCCATGCCGGCTGGTGGCGCGCTCATGCCTTCCCTTCCGCGATGAGCACCGCTCCAGCTTTGCCCTCCGCACTGCAGGTCTCGAGGTGGCGGGCGAAGACGGTGAACTGACCGGGCTCGGTGATGAACCGATAGTCGATCTGCCAGGCTTGGAGGGTCGGCTCGGTGAAGATGAGCGTGGTGTCGCCCGGAAGGGTTTCCTGGTTGAGAAAGGAGCGGTAGCCGATCACGCTGAAGATGGGGAGCTTCCAGTCGTGCAGCACGTTGCGCAGCGAATCGCCCGACTCGAACAGGCCGGTGCACTGGATCATCACCAGGGGCCGGGCGCCGCCCAGGTACAGGCCGGCCGCCACGGCCCAGGCCTCGCCCTCGCGGCACACTCGCACCAACCGGATGCCGGCCTTCTGGATGGCCGGCTCCCACTGACCCAACGTACTGTCCGGAACGGTCACCACGTGGGTGATGCCGCACCGCGCAAAGAGTGATGCTACTTGCTCGCCGGAGAACATGAGTACGGGAAGAAGGAGGAGGAAACGGGGCGGCTATGGGCGATCCTCGTCCTCCTCGTCGGCGTAGTCTTCCCACTCCTCACCCTCCCCGACCGCCAGCGGTGGGAGCGGTACGTCGTCATAGATGTGGTCCATCTTCAACTCGGTCTCGAGGGTAGGTATCGGGATCTCCCCCTCCCCATGCATCTCATCCCGTAGCCACTCGCCGACAACATTCCGGCGATAGACGAACACGTGACGGCGGCGCTGGTCCACGATGAGGTACAGGCGCAGGGACGGGATGCGCCGATAGGCATCGAGCTTCTCCCGGCGGTCGGTGGCACGGGTGCTCGGAGACGTGACCTCGACGATCAGGCTGGGCTCCTCGACGATCAGCTCGACCTGGGCCGCCTTCCCGCACGCGAGGATCACGTCAGGATAGTAGATCCGGTCCGCCGCGGCCCGGAGCTTCACGTCGGTGGCGAACACTCGGCAGCTGCGCGCTCGCGCGGCGCCATGTAGATGCCGGGTGATGTTCAGCGTGATCAAGTTGTGGCGGGTGGTGACGCCGCTCATGGCGTACACCTCGCCCGCCACGTACTCGTGCTTGACGGGGCTCTGCTCCTCAAACGCGAGGTACTCGTCCAGCGACATCAGGTGTCCGGCGGGGCGGGTACGGTCCATGGGCCGAGCATACGCTCGGCTCGGCCGAGAACGCAAGGCCCGAGATCAGCCCAGCCCGTACTCCTTGATCTTCCGGTACAGCGTCCGCTCGCCGATCCCCAGCCGCTCGGCGGCGCGCCGGCGGTTGCCGTGCGTCTCCCGGAGCGCCGCCTCGATCGCGGCGCGCTCGACCTCGGCCATCGTCATGCCGGGCTGGTAGACCACCGCCAACTCGTCAACCACCGTTCCCCTTTCCCCCTTCCCCCTTCCCCGTTCGTCCACGCCGGTCCCCGAGACCACGTCCGCGTATTCGTGCGGCCGCGACACGTCGATCACCTCGACCCGCTGGGGGGCCTCCTCGATGCGTCGCCGCAAGGTCTCCAACTGGAGCTTGAGCTCGACCAGGCTGTGGAAGATGAATTCCAGCTCGTGGCCGTGCACCTCCGGCGCTCCGCCAGGCATGCGCATGGGCAGCAACCGGGTTCCGGCCTCCCGCACGTCGCTGGGAATGTCGCTGGGCCGGATCTCACGCCCCGGAGCGAGCACCACCATGGACTCGATCAAGTTCCGAAGCTGCCGCACATTCCCGGGCCAGTGCGCGTCCACCAGGATCTGCATCGCCTCGGGCGCCAGCCCGGGGAACGGCCGGCCGTGCTCTTTGGAGAGCTCGCGCACGAACCGCTTGATCAGGAGCGGGATGTCGGAGCGTCGCTCGCGGAGCGGCGGGAGGTAGATCGAGAGCACGTTCAGCCGGTAGAACAGGTCGTCGCGGAACTGGCCCAACGCCACGGCCTCTTTGAGCGGGCGGTTCGTGGCCGCGATCACCCGCACATCCACCCGAATGGGCTCGCTGCCGCCTACCCGGAAGAAGCTTCGGCTCTCCAGCACCCGAAGCAGCTTGACCTGGGTGGCGGCCGGCATGTCACCCACCTCGTCCAGGAACAACGTACCCTCGTCCGCCAGCTCGAACCGGCCCAGCCGCCGCTCCGCGGCGCCGGTGAACGCGCCCTTCTCGTGACCAAACAGCTCCGACTCGAGCAGCGTCTCCGGCAGGGCCGAGCAGTTGACCGCGATGAACGGCTTGGTGTGGCGCGGTGAGAGATGGTGCATGGCCTGCGCCACCAGCTCCTTGCCGGTGCCGGACTCGCCCTCGATCAGCACGGTGCTGGTCACCGGCGCCATCTGCTCGATCTTGACCAGCACCTCCTGGATGGCCGGGCTCTCGCCGCTGATCCCGGTCCGCTCCTGGAGCCGCCGTCGCTCGATGAGCCGGCGGGCGGCGGCCACGACCTCGCCCGGATCCACCGGCTTCACCATCCACGCCGTGAGCCCCAGGCGGTGGGCCAGGCCACGCGGATCGCCGGTGGACGCCTCCACCAGGCCCAGCGTCGACACGGAGTTGTCCCGCGCCACCCCCAACAGTTCGATCGCCGTGGACTCCTGCAACGCGCCGGTCAGCACCACGACGTCCGGCTCGCTCTTGCGCAGCACGCCCACGGCGTCGTCCAGCGAGGACACCATGCTGGTGTGGAAGGCGCTCCGCTCGAAGGCGGCGTTGGTGCGCACCGCCGTTTCGAGGTCGTCCATGGTGATCAGGACCCGATCCGTCATCCGAGTGCGTTGTCCGTTATCCGTTGTCGGTAACTACCGCCTTCAGTGATCTGTGGGCGCGCCGGTGAGCAGCTGCACCGCGTGCTCCACCAGCGGCCCCAGCACCGCGAGTCCATCCTTCACCCCGCCGGTGCTCCCCGGCAGGTTGACGATCAAGGCGCGCGCCCGGACGCCAGCGAGGCCGCGGGAGAGCGCGGCCCGGGGCACGCGGGCTTGGGCTCCCGCGCGCAGCGCCTCGGCGATCCCCGGCGCCTCACGCTCCAAGACGGCCCGCGTGGCCTCCGGTGTAACGTCGCGCGGTGCCAAGCCCGTGCCGCCGGTCGTGAGGATCAGGTCCGCCAGGCCGTCGTCCGCCCAGCGAAGCAAGACACCGGCGATGCGGTCGCTCTCGTCCGGCACGATCTCCCGCGCCGAGACGGTGAATCGCTTCCTGGTGGCCCACGCCACGATGGCATCACCCGAGGTGTCCACCCGCTGGCCCGCGGCGCCTTGGTCAGAGACAGTTAGCACGGCGACGCGGACTGGGATGGAGGGCCTGGCGGCCCGTGCGCGCTTGCTTTTCGTCTCACGTCTCACCGACTCCTCACGCTCCCCCGGTGGAACGGCAGCTTCACAACCTCCGCCTCCACCTTCTTACCGCGGCAGTCGATCAGGAACTGGGTCCCAGGCTCGACCGAGTGGGTGGGCAGATACGTGGTGCCGATGGCTTGCTTGAGCGTGGGACTGAAGCCGCCGCTCCGTACCACGTCCACCTTCCGCTCGCCCAGGTACACGTCGTAGCCGTGGCGGGGGATGACGCCTTTCTCCACGGTGCGGAAGCCCACCAGCTTCCGCGTCACCCCTTTCGCCTTCACCCGCTCCAGTGCCACGCGGCCGGCGAACGGGGCGCCCTTGTTCAGCTTCACGATCCAGCTGAGCCCGGCCTCGTAGGGGTTGGTGGTATCGTCAATGTCGTTGCCGTAGAGCGGGTAGCCCGCCTCGAGCCGCAAGGAGTCGCGCGCGCCCAGCCCGATGGGCGACCCACGCCCCTGCCCCACCACCGCGTGCCACATCACCTCGGCTTGCTTGGGCCGGAAGTACATCTCGAACCCGTCCTCGCCGGTGTAGCCGGTGCGCGAGACGAAGCACTCGATCCCCGCCACCTGGCCGGTGTCGAAGTGGTAATAGCCCAGCGTCGTGAGGTTGAGCTTGGTGAGCGACTGCATCAGCGCTTCGGCCTGAGGTCCCTGGACGGCCAGCAGGGCCACGTCGTCGGAGATGTTCTTCAGCCGAACGTTGATGCCGGCCTTGCGGTTCACGACGTGGTCCCAGTCCTTCTCGATGTTGGACGCGTTGACCACCATCATAATCTTGTCGTCGAATCGGTAGACCAGGCAGTCATCCACGAAGGTGCCGTCCTCGGTGAGGATGGCCGAGTACTGGGCCTGGCCTGCGCGCAGCAGGCTCACGTCGTTGCAGGTGACGCGATTGACGAAGGCGTTGCGGTCCGGGCCGGTGATCTCGAACTCCCCCATGTGCGACACGTCGAACACGCCGATGCCGGTGCGAACGATCTCGTGCTCCCGGGTGATGCCGGTCGGGTACTGGACCGGCATCTCAAACCCCGCGAAGGCCACCATCTTGGCGCCCAGCGCGACGTGCAGGTCGTAGAACGGCGTGCGCTTCAGTACTGCGGTGGAGGTCATGCGTGTCCTTTCAATGCGGGATGGAACTGCGTGAGACGTGAGGCGTGAGAAGTGAGAACTACCGTCTCACTTCTTACCTCTCACGTCTCAGCCACGGCTTACGCCGGTGTGTCCCGCCCCATGATCGTGGCCAACAACGCCTTTTGGACGTGCAACCGGTTCTCCGCCTGGTCGAACACCCGCGCTTGCGGTCCTTCGATGACGTCGTCGGTCACCTCTTCGCCGCGGTGCGCCGGGAGACAATGCAGGAAAACGGCGCGCGGCGCGGCGAGGCTCATCAACTCGCGGTCCACGGTGTAGCCCTTGAACGCCAGGGCGCGCGCCTCGGCTTCCTCCTCCTGGCCCATCGAGGCCCACACGTCGGTGTTCACCACGTGGGCGCCGCGTACGGCTTCCTCAGGCAACTCCGTGATGGTCACCGTGGCGTTCCGCTTGGCCTGCTCGAAGATCTCGTGATTGGGTTCGTAACCCTCGGGGCACGCCAGGCGAAGCTCGAAGCCCAGCACCTGCGCCGCCTGGAGCCACGCGTTGGCCATGTTGTTCCCGTCACCGACCCAGGCGACGATCTTCCCATCCCAGCCCCCCAGCGCCTCCCGGATGGTGAACAGGTCGGCCAACACCTGGCAGGGATGCAGCAGGTCGGTCAGCCCGTTGATCACCGGCACCGTGGCGAAGCGCGCCAGTTCTTCTACGTCGCCGTGCGCAAAAGTGCGAATCACGATGCCGTCCACGTAGCGCGACAGGACCCGCGCCGTGTCCTTGATGGGCTCGCCGCGGCCCAGCTGGATGTCCCGGGCCGACAGGAACAGCGCATGGCCGCCGAGCTGGTAGGTCCCCACCTCGAACGACACCCGCGTCCGGGTGCTGCTCTTGGCGAAGACCATGCCCAGCACCCTGCCCGCCAGGGGCTGCTTCCGGTACTTACCCGATTTCATATGCGCGGTGAGGTCGAACAGCGCGTCGATCTCGGTGGCGGAGAGGTCGGTGATGGCGAGGAAGTCTCGTTTCGGCATACCCTCTGAACCCAGGCAGGTCAAAATGACAGGCGGCGAAGGGAGATAGTACCAGCGGGGCACGGCGATGTAAAGCGGGGGAGTCAGCGGTTTGCACGATTGCCGCTGGCGGCAGAGCGCCGTAGCTTGCACGCTGCCAGCCACTGCCGGCGTCCAATGCGGTTCACCGGGATTGTCCGCGCGCTCCTCGCCCTTGGCCTCCTGCTCTTGCCAGCCGTTTCCGTGTCCTCGGCCCAAGTGGTCCGGGGCACGGTGGCGGATTCCGCGACCTCAAAGCTCCTCGACGCCTGCTGGGCCTCGCTCATCAATCGCGATGGGCGGATCGTCGATCGGGTGGTAACCGACAGCAGCGGGGAGTTTGTGCTGACCGCGCCGGCGCCGGGCGATCACGCGGTCCAGTTCGAGCGCCTCGGGTACCGCACGGTGCGGTCTGAGCCCTTCGCCCTAGGACACCGATCAGAGATCAGCCTGTCGGTGTTGCTTCCGCGCGGCGCGGTGGGCCTGGAGCCGGTGACGGTGACGGCCGCGCCGGAGGCGGCGACGCGTTACCTGGAGAAGGCCGGCTACTTCGAACGCAAGGGTACCGGCCACGGCTACTACCTGGATGGCCCCGAGCTTGAGCGCCGCGGGCAGAAGGCGGCGGAGTTCGCGGACGTGCTTGAGGCGATTCCGGGAGTGGCGACGCTGGCACTGGGCGGCGGGTCCAATCTCAACAGCCGTGGCTTTCGGCTCAGGGGGATGGAGTCCTTCGCGCCGTGCCGCTTGCCACTGGTTTATCTCGACGGAATGCGGGTGGCTGCCAACGATCCCGGATCTTCGTGGAGGGATCTCGTTCGGGATCTGAACGAGGCAGTGCAACCCGGGGACGTTCTTGCGATTGAGGTGTATCGCGGCTCCTCCGAGGTGCCGACGCAATACGGCGGAGCGGAGAGCGGCTGCGGCGTGATCCTCATCTGGACCGCCCGCTAGTCCATCACAGGATGTACTTCCGCAGGTCCTCGTCGTTCACGATGCGCATCAGCCGCTCGTGGACGCCGGGGCCGTCGAACAGAAACTTCTTCTGGTCGGTGTTGGGCAGCTCGAACAGCAGGTCCTCGAGCAGGGTGGTCATCACGGTGTGGAGCCGGCGGGCGCCGATGTTCTCCATGCGCTCGTTCAGGAGCCCGGCAATGCGCGCGATTTCCTCGATCCCGTCCCTGGTGAAGCTGAGGTCCGCGCCTTCGGCCGCGCACAGCGCCGCGTACTGCTTGGTGAGCGCGTTCTCCGGCTCGGTCATGATGCGGACGAAATCCTCCTTGGTCAGCGGGCTCAGCTCCACGCGAATGGGGAAGCGGCCCTGGAGCTCGGGGATCAGGTCGGACGGCTTGGACACGTGGAACGCGCCGGCCGCGACGAACAGGATGTGGTCGGTGCGCACGTAGCCGTAACGGGTTTGCACCGTCGAGCCCTCGACGATGGGCAGGAGATCGCGTTGCACTCCCTCGCGGGAGACGTCGGGGCCCACGGTGCCGCGCTCCCCGGCAATCTTGTCGATCTCGTCTACGAAGATGATCCCGTGGTTCTCCACCCGGTCCAGCGCTTCGTTCACCACGTCGTCCATGTCTACCAGCTTGCGCAGCTCCTCGTCGATCAGGATGCGGCGCGCCTCGGGAAGCCGCACCTGGCGGCGCTTCTTCCGCTTGGGCAGCATCTCCTGGAGCATTTCCATGAAGTTGACGTCGGTGCCCTCCATGCCCGGCGGCTGCTGCATGAACTCGAGGAGCGGGAAATTCTGCTGGGACACCTCGACTTCCACTTCCCGGTCTTCCAGTTTCCCATCCTTGAGCAACTGGCGGAGCTTGTCGCGGGTGCGGCGCTGACGCTCGGCGTCGGCGGGAGAAGCGGCAGAGGCGGCAGGAGATGGCTGAGGGCGTGCTTCTCCTTTCGAGGACACGACGAACAGTCCCCGGTCCCGGGCGCCGGTCCCCTCTGCCGCTTCTGCCGCTTCTGCCGCCGTGGGTGGGGCGGTAGGGAGCAGAAGGTCGAGCAGCCGTTCCCCGGCCCGCTCCTCGGCGGTGGGATAGACTTCGTCCTCCCGCTCGCCCCGCACCATGTTGATCGCCGAGTCCGCCAGGTCGCGGACCATGGACTCGACGTCCCGGCCCACGTAGCCCACTTCGGTGAACTTGGACGCTTCAACCTTGATGAACGGGGCCCCTGCCAGGCGCGCCAGGCGGCGGGCGATCTCGGTCTTGCCCACCCCCGTGGGCCCGATCATGATGATGTTGTTGGGGAGAATCTCGTCCCGGATGTCCTCCGGCGCCTGCGCCCTCCGCCAGCGGTTGCGCACCGCGATCGCCACGGCCTTCTTGGCGGCGTCCTGCCCCACGATGTAGCGATCCAGCTCCGCCACGATCTGCCTGGGGGGCAGCTCCTCGAGCCAAGGGAGCGACTCGGGGCCCTTGTCCGCGGTTTGGAGCTTCTCTTCGATTCCCTGTGGCTCGGTCATGCGCCCATTATCCGTCTATCCGCCGGTCCGTCTATCCGCCCAGCTCGAGCACCGTGATGTTTCTATTCGTGAACACACAGATGTCAGCCGCGATCTCCAGGCTCCGCTGCACGATCTCTCGCGCCGAGAGACTCGAATGCGCGGCCAGCGCGCGGGCCGCAGCCAGCGCATATTGCCCGCCGCTGCCGATGGCGAGCAGCCCGTCATCCGGCTCGATCAGCTCCCCGCTGCCGCTGACCAGGAATCCGTGCTCCGCGTCCGCCACCACCAGGAGCGCCTCGAGGCGCCGCAGGACTCGATCGCTGCGCCAGTCCTTGGCCAGCTCCACCACGGCCCGGGGCAAGTTCCCCGGGAAGCGCTTGAGCTTCTCCTCGAATTTCTCGAACAAGGTGAGCGCGTCCGCCGCGGTCCCAGCGAATCCTGCCAGGACTTTGCCGTCTGCCAGCGCGCGCACCTTGACGGCGCGCTGTTTCATCACCGTGTCGCCGACGGTGGCGAGTTTGCCGTCTTTGCGCACGGCCAGGATGGTGGTGGCGTGAAAAGACCTCATCACGCCCTCGGATGGGCTTGCTGGTACACCTTTTTGAGTCGTTCCACGCTAGTATGAGTATACACCTGTGTCGTGCTCAACGATGAGTGGCCCAGGAGTTCCTGCACGGCACGCAGGTCGGCCCCGGCGTCCAGCAGGTGGGTGGCGAAGCTGTGGCGCAAGCTGTGGGTCTTGAGACCGCTTTCCCCGCCAATGGCCGCAAAATAGCGCCGCACGATGGCCTGGATGGTCCGCGGGGCCAGTCGCGCCCCCCGGGCCGAGAGAAGGACGGCTCGATGGTCGCCCTTGCCCGCGGGCAGGGCGCCGAGCAACTGGTCGCGCGCGCGATAATAGCGCCGCAGCGCCCGCACCGCGTAGCTCCCCAGCGGCAGGAGGCGCTCCTTTTTTCCCTTGCCCCGCACCTTGGCCTGATCCGAGACCAGATCCACGTCGGCGAGGTTGAGTCCGGCCAGCTCCGACAGCCGCATGCCGGTGGCGTACAGCGTCTCGATCAGCGCCAGGTCACGCACCGCTTGAAACTCCCCCGACTGGGCCAGCACCTCGGCGAACCGGAACAGCTCCTCCAGCTGCGAGCGGTCCAAGAACACCGGGAGCCGCTTCTCCAGCTTGGGTGTCCGCACGCCGCGCGCCGGGTTGACCTCCAGCCCGCGGCGGGAGGAGAGGAACCGATAGAAGGTCCTGACGCCCGAGACCGCCCGCGCCACCGAGCGCTTGGCGAGCCCACGCCGTTGCAGCGACCCCATGAAGCTGCGCATCGCCAGCCGATCCACGCCGGCCCAGGTCCAGGCGCCCCCGCCGTAGTACTCATCACCGAAGGCGGCGAACAGGGCGAGATCTCGCCCATACGCCTTCACGGTGTGCGGGGAGTCGTTCCGTTCCTTGGCGAGAAAGGTCAGAAACTCGGCGACGTCCCGGTACCTCGCCTCGGCGGCGGCGGCGGGCACGGCGGTTACCAAGACGGGGAAGGGGAAACGGAATGCAGGGCCTCCACAAAGCCGCGCATCGCCCGAAGCGCCCGCTCCGCCAACCAGGCCTTCTTCTTCTGTTTGTCCCGCACTCGCTGGTCCAGCGGCGGGAGCAGGCCGAAGTTCGCGTTCATCGGCTGGAAGTGGGCGGGGTCCGCCTGGTGCACGTACCGGAGCAGCGCGCCGAGCATCGTCTCGGGCGGTGGCACCAGGGGCCGCTCGCCCTGGAGCAGGCGCGCGAGATTGACGCCGGCGAGCAGGCCGGTGCCCAGCGACTCGGTGTAGCCCTCCACGCCTACCAGCTGCCCCGCGAACAACAGGTGATCATCGTCCCTCGCCGAGAGATGGGCCGTGAGGGCGGCCGGGCTATTGAGGTAGGTGTTGCGGTGAATGCTCCCGTAGCGCAGGAACTCCGCGCGCGTCAGGCCGGGCAGCGTGCCGAACACCCGTCGCTGCTCCGGCGTCTTCATCCGGGTTTGGAACCCCACCAGATTCCACATCTGCGCGGCGCGGTCCTCCTGCCGGAGCTGCGCCACCGCGAACGGCTCCTGCCCGGTTTGGGGGTCCGGCAGGCCCACCGGCTTCATGGGCCCAAAGCGGAGCACGTCCTTGCCGCGGCGGGCCATCTCCTCGACCGGGAGACAGCCCTCGAAGTACTCGACCTGGTCAAACTGGTGCCCCTCGAATTGCTCCGCGGTGACCAACGCCTCCACGAACGCGTAGTACTCCGGCTCGGACAGCGGCGCATTGAGATAGTCGTCGCCGCCCCCTTTCCCGTAGCGAGACAATCGGTAGAGCCGGTCCAGCTCCAGGGAATCCGCGCTCACGATGGGCGCGATGGCGTCGTAGAACGCGAGCGAGGCGGCACCCAGCCGCTCGGCAATCACCCGGGCCATGGCGTCCGACGTAAGCGGTCCGGTGGCGATGACGGCCGGCGAGGGCAGCTCGGTCGCCTCCTCCCGCACGACCGTGATGTGAGGATGCGCCGACACGCGCCGCGTCACCTCGTCACTGAAGATCCGGCGGTCCACGGCGAGGGCGGCACCGCCCGGCACCCGGGCCTGGTCCGCCACGTCGAGGAGCAGGCTACCAAACAGCCGTAACTCGGCTTTGAGCAGCCCGTGGGCGTTGGTCAGCTCGGTGGACTTGAAGGTGTTGCTACAGACGATCTCGGCCAGCCGGTCGGTTTGATGGGCCGGCGTACTCACAGCCGGGCGCATCTCCCACAGCCTCACCGCCACGCCCCGTTCCGCCAGCGCCCAGGCCGCCTCACATCCGGCGAGGCCGCCGCCGACGACGGTGGCGTTCACGGTGCTATGGTCGCGGGCGTCCCCTCCGGTACCGCGAACTCGTGCTCGCACTTGAGACACCTGCGGTACTCGCCTCGCGCCTTGGTAGCACGCTTCTCCGCACCCACGTAACCGCATTGGGGACACGAGTCAGGCACCGGCCGATGCCAGGTGCTGTACTTGCAGTCGGGGTAGTTGGTGCACCCAAAGAACGAGCGCCGGCGCTTGGTGCGCCGCTCCGCCAGCTCGCCGGTGCCGCAGGTGGGGCACTTGATCCCCAGGGGAATGGGCCGCGTGTGCTTGCATGCCGGATAGCGGGTGCATGCCAGAAACTCGCCGTAGCGCCCCGTCTTGATGACCATGGGAGCGCCGCACTCCTTGCACACTTCGTCCGTGGGCCGATCCGGCACCTTGTCCCGTTTGAGCGGCTTGGTGTAGCGGCACTCCGGGTAGTTGCTGCACGCGATGAACGGCCCAAACCGCCCGCTCTTCACCGTGAGCTTGCCCCCGCACTCCGGGCACGGCGTCTCGTCCAGGTTCCCCACGTCGTACGCCTCGCGGATCATCGCCTTGGTATCCACCTTGCCCAACGCGTCCGCGAACGGGTGCCAGAAGTTGTCCAGCACCTTCTGCCACCCCAGCTCGCCCTCCTCGATCTTGTCCAGCTCTTCTTCCATCTCGGAGGTGAAGCCGACGTTGAAGATGTCGGGGAACCGGCTCACCATCACCTTGGCGACCGTCTCGCCCAGCTCGGTGGGGTGGAACCGCCGCTGGTCCAGCCGGACATAGTCGCGGGTTCGCAGCGTGTAGACGATGGTCGCATAGGTGCTGGGCCGGCCGATTCCCAGGCGCTCCAGCTCCTTCACCAGGCTGGCCTCGCTGAAGCGCGGGGGTGGCTCGGTGAAATGCTGGCTGGGCACCACGTCCCGCACGTCGGCCCGGTCCCCTGCCTCGAGCGCGGGTACCGGCGCCAGGTCGTCCAGCGTGAGCCCTTCCTCGGCCTCGTGCCCCTCGCGGTACAGCACGTGATAGCCGTCGAACACCACCACCGAGCCGGTGGCGCGAAACAGGTACCGCCCCACCGGGAAGTCGATCGTGGTGGTGTCGTACACGGCCGGCATCATCTGCGAGGCCACAAAGCGCTTCCAGATGAGCTGGTACAGCTTGAACTGCTCGGCACTCAAGTATTTCTTGAGCGGTTCCGGCCGCCGGTGCACGTCGCTGGGCCGCACCGCTTCGTGGGCGTCCTGCGCCGCCTTCCGGTTGGTGTACACGTTGGGTTTCTCGGGGAGATACCTCTTGCCGAAACCGTGGGAGATCAGGCCCCGCACCGCGTCAATCGCGGTCGGAGCCGCCCGGGTCGAGTCGGTGCGCATATAGGTGATGAGGCCCACGGCGCCCTCTGCCCCAAGCTCCACGCCCTCGTAGAGTTGCTGCGCGGTACGCATGGTCCGCTGGGACGAGTACCCCAGCTGCTTCGCGGCCTCCTGCTGCAACGTGCTGGTGGTAAAGGGCGCGGGCGGACGCTTCTTGCGCTCCTTCCGCGTCACCTCCGAGGCCACGAACGGCTGGCCCTTGACCTCGGCGACGACGGCAAGAGCCGCGTCGCGCGAGTGCAGCTCCGGCTTCTTGCCGGCGATCTTGTGCAGCCTGGCCGTGAACTCCTTGCCCTGCGCCTCGCACTGGGCCTCGATGGTCCAGTACTCCTGCGGCTTGAACCCGCGAATCCCCTCCTCGCGCTCCACGATCAGCCGCAGCGCCACGGTTTGCACCCTGCCCGCGGAGAGGCCCGTCTTGACCGATCGCCACAGGAGCGGGCTCGCCTTGTAGCCCACCAGCCGGTCCAGGATCCGCCGCGCCTGCTGCGCCTCGACCTTGCGGTCGTCGATCTTGACCGGGTGCTTCATGGCCGCCTGCACGGCGTCCTTGGTGATCTCGTGGAACAGGACCCGACGCACCTTCGAGCCGTCGCCGATCTGCTCCGCCACGTGCCACGCGATGGCCTCACCCTCGCGGTCCGGGTCCGTCGCCAGGAACACCTTGCCCGACGCCTTGGCCGCACGCCGCAGCTCGGCCAGCGCTTTCCCCTTCCCTTGAATGGTGACGTACTTGGGAGTGAACCCGTTCTCGACGTCCACCCCCAAATCGCGCTTGGGCAAGTCTCGGATGTGCCCCACGGTGGCTTTCACCGTGTAGCCCTTCCCGAGGTACTTGCTGATGGTCTTCGCTTTGGTCGGCGATTCGACCACCACCAACGAACCCTTCCGATCAGGTGGGGCTTCCTTTTTCTCAGCCGCGGCTTTGCGTTTGGCCATGTTCCTTAAAGAATACGTTGTCCGTTATCCGTTGTCCGTGAGCGCCGTGGGCGGGCCGTTCCCGGGGTCCACGGATAACGGATAACGGACAACGCTTTTACCAACCCTGCATCCGGGCATCAACTCCCAGACAACACCCCCACGGTCTTAGACCTCCGCAGGGTTCCCGGCGTACCGTCCCCGGCTCCCAACCGCCACCGTAACCCGCGGTGCCACTGCATGTTGCGATGATTGTCCGGCGAGCGGCCAGGAAACCTCGAGGGCGCGGATTAATACCACCCGGCCAGTGATCGCGCAAGATTGCAGACCTCTTTGGCCACGGTCCTGGGGTCGTTGGGCTCCGCCGGCACCGTCACCTCGCACCGCTCGTAGAAACTCCGCCGCGCCGAGAAGATCTCACCCATTCGCCCCACGGCGTCTCCCCCGCTCAACAGCGGTCGGCTGTCAGCACTCGGCAGGGCCCGCTCGGCGGCGAGCTCCGGTGCCACGCTGAGGTACACGGTGAGACCACGGCTGGCGACGGCCTCCAGATTCCCCCGCTGCGCCGCCCATCCACCGCCGGCAGCGATCACCCTGGGCGGGGCCGAAAGCACCGCCTCCATCTCCGAGCGCTCCAGCGCTCTGAATGCGACTTCGCCGTCCTCGGCGAACACCCGGGCGATGGACTTGCCGGCGCGTTGCTCGATCGCGACGTCGAGATCCACGAACGGCGCGTTTAGCGCGGCCGCCGCCAGCTTGCCGATGGTCGTTTTTCCCGCGCCGGGGAGGCCGACCAGCACGATGTGGCGTTTCATCGTTGTCCGTTCGGGCTGGCCGTGCTGCGGAGCCTCGGAAAACGGATAACGGATAACGGACAACGCCTTTTCACTCCCCAAGCCCGTCCCACCTTCGATTCATCCGCTCGACATAGGCATCGAAACTCGCCCGCATCTCCCCCAGCGAATCCCCGCCGAACTTCTCTCCCATGGCCTGCGCCAGCACGATCGCGAGCATGCCCTCCGCGATCACGCCCATGGCCGGCACGGCGCTCACGTCGGAGCGCTCGGACTGCGCCTGGGCGGGCTCACCGGTCCTCAGCTCCACCGTGCCGAGCGGCTGCATCAGCGTGGAAATGGGCTTCATGGCCACGTGCACCACCAACGGTTCACCGGTGGTCATGCCGCCCTCGAGCCCCCCGGCCCGGTTGGTGCGCCGCGCGAAGCCGCCCGTGCCGGAGCGCCCCCCGCGGATGATCTCGTCATGCACCTCGGAGCCTTGGCGACGGGCCGCTTCGAATCCGAGGCCGATCTCCACTCCTTTCACCGCGGGGATCGACATCATCGCCTGCGCCACGCGACCGTCCAGCTTCCGGTCCCACGAGACGTGCGATCCCAGGCCCAACACCACGCCCCGCGCCACCACCTCCACGATGCCGCCCAGCGTGTCGCCGGCGTGCTTGGCCGCGTCAATGGCGCGGACGATGGCCTCGGTAGCCTCGGCATCGAGGCAGCGCACCGGCGAGCGGTCCGCGGCGTCGTTGAGGGGCGTGGGGAGCGGGTCGGGGAGGGAGGCGCGAACGGGGCCCAGCTCCACCACGTGGCTCCCGATCTCCACGCCGAATTCCGCAAGCAGGCGTCGGCACACCGCCCCACAGGCCACGCGCGCGGCCGTCTCCCGCGCGCTGGCGCGCTCCAGGATGTCGCGGGCGTCGGTTCGGTCATACTTGAGCACGCCCACGAGGTCCGCATGCCCGGGCCGGGGACGGGTGACCTGGCGCCGCCGGCCGCTCCCGCCCGCATCGGGTTCCGCCGCCATCACGTCGGCCCAGTTCTCCCAGTCGCGGTTGGGGATGAGCATCGCGATGGGCGAGCCAAGCGTCTCTCCCGCACGCACGCCGCTTACGTACTCGACGGTGTCCGCCTCAATCTTCATCCGGGCGCCGCGGCCGTAGCCACCCATGCGTCGCCGGAGCTGGTGGTCAACGTCCTCCGCGACGAGGCCCAGACCGGCTGGGACCCCCTCGAGGACCGCCACCAGGGCCTTCCCATGGGATTCACCGGCAGTAGTGAAGCGAATCATCTACCATCAGGGAGTTCGGATAACGAACAACGGATAATGGAAAACGCCACAAAACACCAAACCCGGCTCAGTGGCCGGGTTTGGGCTGACGGGTCTCCGGCCACACGCCTAGCGCTGCGAACCGCTCCACCGGTTGGCCGGGTAGAGGTTGGTGAGCGCCGGGATCCGCACCGTGACGACCCCACGCGCGGTGACCCCGATCAGGATCTGCTCACCGCTCCCCAGCCGCGCCACGCGTAACGGGCCGATCACGGGGTCCCGGATCGGGATGCTGGCGACCTTACCCCAGAAGAACGTGTCGAACACGTCAATCTGCGGGTCGGTGCTGGCCAAGAAGGAGAGCCGGTCATCCGGACTGAGCGTGCCGCCCGAGGTGCCCGGCGTGCCACCCGTCCCCGCCTGGAAGGAGTGGTTGAAGTTCAGGTCCATGCCGGCGTTGGCCCCGCTGGCCCCGATGATGCCTCGGAGCCGGAGCCCCTCGTCGAACACGTAGACCGAGTCCGCCCGGAAGAGATTGGTGAGCCCGTTGAAATTGACGCCGATGGACCGGACGGGGATGGCGGTGTTGACGATGAAGTCCCGCACCCGGATGCCGGGACTGATGCCGTTGTCAATCTCCTCACGCCCCGAGAAAAGCACGCCCGCCAGGTTGATGACGGGGCAGACCGTCACCGTCTTCCCAACGCTCACGTTGTAGGTCAAGGCGCGAGCGAACTCCAGGGACGGCTCCTTCGACGACCCACCCTCGCCGATCAGCGCATGAGTAAAGTTGCCCGAGTTGCGCGTGAACGTGGAGTCCACGAAGCCCAGCTCGATCATGTTGACGGTGCGACCGCACGAGGCCCCCAGCAGGATGTCGGTGCCGAGCAGCGGGCCGCGATCCACGATGACTTGAATCGTGTCGTTGTCCGGGCTGGGTAGCTTCTCCGCCTGCTCCCACCAGAAGTGCGATTCCGGCACGGCGCTGGTGAGGTTCTCCCAGCGCATGGTGCCGCGCAACGGGAAGGCTCCCTGCTGGGCCTGCGTCGGCGCGGTCGAATACACGGCCATGACGTCGGTGGCCGAGCACGCTGTTCCGGCGGTGACCCGACAGGTCATGGCCAGATACTGCGGCCGGTCGGAGAAGTCGAATTCCGTGACCTTCAGTTTGAGCGCCGGGGGCACGACCAGCGCATTGGTGATTTCCACCTCGACGCTCTGGATCAGGAAGTTGGGCAACGCGTGCCGCCGCCGCTCCCGGCCCAGACTCACGTCCACGATGGACAGGTCGGTGCCGCCGGAGTTGGCCACGACCACGGTGTCGCCGTTGGCGCCCAGCGTATCCCGCGGCCACAGGGCGATGCCCCACGGGCGCGACCCAACCGGCATGGCGGCCTTGAAGGAGGTGTCCGTCACGTCGAAGACTTCTACGCGATCGAGGTCGAAGTTCGTCAGGTAGACGCGGTTGTTGTTCCGGTTGTAGATGGCGTCTACCACGTGGCCACCCGCCGGCAGCGGCTTGGTGATGCCGTTGACCACCGTGATGCTGTCGGCCAGCACCGGCACAGTGCGCAGGGTATCGGTCCGCGCCGAGTCCGAATTCCCGGCCGCGTCGGTGGCGAACGCTTTGAGAATCACCAGCGCCGGGAGCTGCGCGGCCGTCAGGCTCAAGCTCAGGTTGTCGATCACCGTCACGTCGGTGAGTGTCCCGCTGAACGCAGTCGTCCGGCCGCCGATCTGCGTCCCCGCAGCGTTGAGCGCGATCCAGCCGATGGACGTGATGCCGCTCGGGTCCTTGGCCCGCACCGTGATCGAGTCCCGGACCTCGGCCCGCTGGGGCACGGTGAACGTGACGATGGGCGGGATGGTGTCGGTGACGACCAGCTGGACCGTGACCGTGACCGAGGTGCTGACGACGCGCCGGCCGGCGGAGTCCACCGCGAACCCGAAGATGATGAACGTGCCCGCCGGCGTGGCCGTGGGTATGGTGAGGGTGTCCAACAGGTTCACCGTATCCGGCAAGGCGTAGAACGCCGAGTCGATGGCGTTGACCACGCCGATGGCCTGCCACCCCACTCGCTGGATCCCGGCCTGCTGCGCGGCCAGCACCCGGATGGGCAGCTGCTTATCGGGCGACGTCACCGAGCCCACGGTGGGACTGAACAGGACCACCGTGAGCGCGCGCAGGTTGACCACGAAGATGGAAGCCGTCGCGGTCGCGCTGTTGTTGTTCCCGTCCGTGGCCGTGGCGGTGATATTGATCACGCCGCCAACGGTCGAGTTGACCCCCTGCGGCAGGTCCACCACCAGATCGATCGTGGTGGTGGCACTGGTGAACGTGATGGTGGTATCCAGGAGTAACCCGCCCCGGAGCGAGATGGCGATGGTCTTGAGCCCCAGGTTGTCCGTGGCGCTGATGGTGAAGCTGACCTTCCGCGCCACCTGTAGGTCAATCGTGTCCCCCGCCGACTTGACCACGGCGACGGTGGGGACCTGCGTATCGCTTTCGAAGCCCAGCCGGAAGCGCTGCTCGGCGCACCCGACGAGCAACCCGGCGGCGACGAGGGGCACTCCCCCCTTGAGCACACGGCGTACCATGGCGGTCATGTCCTCTCGCTTACTGCCGATCGGGGGGGGAATTCTCCGGGACCTCGTCCACGATGTGAGGCGTCACCAGGATCAACAGATCCCGGCGCTGCTCCCGCCGCGAGGTGAACCCGAAGATCCGCCCAAGGATCGGTAAGTCTACAAGGAAGGGAATGCCAGCCTTGGACACAGTGACCTGGGTCACGGTGAGCCCGCCAATGACCGCCGTCTCGCCGTCACTGACCAGGATGTGGTTCTCCGCCTCCTGGGTCTGGAACGTGATGCCGATGTCTCCCGGCGCGGTGGCGAGGCTGGAGTTCTCCGCGTGGATCGACATCAGGATCTGCCGGTTGTTGGTGACGTGCGGCGTCACCCGGAGCGTGATGCCGGTGGTCTGCTCCCGGATGGAAGCCCGCGGCACGTTGGCGCCGGCCGCGCCGCCCACGGCGCTGACATCGATGACGCGGATCGGCGTTCGCTCACCCACCAGGATGTACGCCTGGGTGTTGTCGGCGGTGGAGATGAGCGGCTCGGCCTGGAGGTCCGCCAGCTGCACCTGCTCCAGCGCTTCCAGGAACGAGGTCAGGTTGAAGTTGCCGATGGCCGTCGAGAAGATGAGTTTAAGGGCGGCGCTCGGCACCGACGCATCCGCGTTGGCCAGCGCCGAGAGCGAGTTCCCGCCCAGGTCAACCAGAGTCTTATCCTGAGAGAAGGTCTCTGTGGGCCGCACCGCGTCCGGGACGCCGTCGCCGTTGGTGTCAATCGGCTGGGCCGAGGCGGGGTCGCCCCGCTGCACCAGCTGGTTGAAGAACTGCGTGGGCGAGCCCAGGTCGTACTTCACGCCCAGGTTCTCCAAGTCGGTCCGGTCCACGAACACCAGCTTGGCCTGGATCGAGACCTGAGGCGTGCGGAAGTCCAGCTGGCTCAGGAAGGTGCTGTACTCGGGGATCTTGCTCGCCAGATCCGTGATGATCAGGCTGTTGGTGGCGGTATCCGCTACGATCTTGCCCCGCGACGACTTGATGGCGTCGAGCGCCGGCACCAGGCCGAACGCGCGCGCGTAGTTGACGCGCAGAATCGTGGTGCTTAAGGGCTCAATGGAATCCAGCTTGGCGATGGCAGCCTGATCGTCCACCCGAAGGATGCCCGGGTAGTCCTCGAAGGCGGCCAGCCCCTGCGCTTGCAGGATCTGCTGGAACGCGATGTCCCACGGCTGGTTCTTGACCGTGGCGGTGACCGTTCCGGTCACGGCCTTGCCCACGATGATGGTCTTGCCGCTAAACGTGGCGAACCCCGCGATCACGTCGGAGACCGACGCATTGTCCCACGACGCAGTGAGGGGCGGCTGCTGCGACTGCGGCAGCTGGCCCTGCGTGGCGCGCGGAGCCGACTCGGCCTCTGTGGCCGTGGCATACCGCGCCAGGTCCCGGGCCCAACGGCCGTCGCCCGACGACCAGGCCGCGAACGAGCGGTCGGTGCCCAGCGACACGGTAACCACTCCGTCGGCCTGGTCCACCTGATAGTCGGTCAGGCGCTCGAGCTCCAGCACGACGCGCACCACGTCCGGCCGGAACTGCGCGTAGCGGAGGTTGACGATGCCGCCGCGATTCTGGCCATCGTACCCGACGTAGGGCGCCGCCAGGGACGCACCGACCAGGTCAATGACCAGGCGGTCCGGGCCCCTCAGCGTGAAGTCCTGCACGCTCACGGTGCCGACGACGTCAATGACCACCTGCGCGCGGCCGGGGCCCGGCATCACGCTGACGGCGGTGACCTCGCCGGGACCAGGAGCGGGCCGGCCAACGGGCGCCGCGGGCCCGAGCCCAACGGCGGCGAGCAACAGCGACAGCATCATGGGATCCCCTCCTGCTTCCGCAGCGCCAGCGTCACCTGACGCGTGACGCCGAATTCTTCGATCGAAAACACGACTTCTCGGGGCCGGATTGCGGCGACCCGCAAGCGGCCCAGCTCGTCGTCCGCGCGCACTTCATAGCGCTTGTTCACCGACACATCCCGCAGCACGGCCACGCTGCGCGCCGGGTAGCGATCGTCGTACCACACGCCCGTCAGGCGGAGGTCCTCCAGCAGGGGCCGGATGTCTGCCGAGGTGAGCAGCGACTGGAACGGATCCCGCCCGGCACCCCGATACGCGAACACCTCGCGCACCAGGCCCGTCCGGTCGGCGCTGGTGTCCTGAGCCACGGTGTCAGGCGCCGGCTGCGGCGGGGCCTGCGCCTGGGTCTCTCCCGGCGGGGCCGACGGCTGAGCCGGCGCGGCCGGCGCGGGGGCCTCGTCGCCCCCCCCACACGCCAGCGCCAGGACCGCCAGCGCGCAGCTCAAGAGCCGGGGCATCATGGCCGCTGCCCTCCGGACACCGTGTCCGCCGCCGCAGGCTTCACGAAGGTCCGCAGCTGGAACGCGGCCTGGGCCAGCGCCCCGGTGGTGTCGCCGTAGGTGGTGGCCGCCGCCTGGCTGGCCCGCGTCACCGACAGCTCGAACGGCACCATGATGCGCCGCAACGACGCTACGTCCGCCAGGAACTCGCCGATCTCGTCGTAGTGCCCGATCACACTGAACCGGTACCGGTGGGTCTCGAACGGCGTACCCATCTCGGGGCTCACTGGAGTCAGCTCCGCGATCTCCACCCCGCGGCGCCTGGCCCGCGCCGTCACGTCGTCAATGAGGCTTGGTACTTCGGCCCCGGTCGGCACCAGGGTCCGCATGAGTCGCAAGCTCGCCTCGAAGTTGCGGACCCGCTGCCGCAGCACCTCCACGGTTCCCGACGCCAAGTCCCGCCGCGCGGAATCCACCCGGGCCTGGAGGGAATCGATACTCACCCGCATACTCGTCACCTGGGTCTCCCTGGGTGCGCGCCAGTACATCCAAAATGCCACTACCGCGACGATGGCCAGGAAGATGGCGACGCCCAGGAGTTGTTGCCGTTGCTTTGCGTCAAGCGCCATGGGGTGCCCCTACCGAACCGATTCCAGAACCGGCGCCGTGCGAATGAACGCCGAGTCGGCCGAGCGGAAGGTCACGGTGATCGTGAACGTGAGAACCGGCTTTTCGTTTTCGATCACCGTCCTGGTCGGCCCGGCGACCACATCGGTCAGCCACGGCGAATCGCCCAACTGCCGCAAGAACCGGGTGTAGCCGCCCATGTCCCCGGTCCGCCCATCAAGCAGCACGCGAATCGCGGGCGCGGCCGCGGTGTCGGCGCCCTCCGCAGGCACGCCGGCCGCCAGCGAGGTGACCGACTCCAGCCAGGTGTAGTCCGGGAGCGCCTTGGTGATTTCCTCCAGGACGTGCGGCCAGACGTAGCGGTCCGCGTCAATCGATCGGATCGCCTCCAGCTCGGTCATCAGCGAGTCACGCAGCTTCTCTTCCTTGCGCTTCTGGTTGATGAGCGCCTGGAACCGCCGGGCGTCCGCCTGCACGCCCTTCAGGGCTTCCTCCGCCGCTGCCACCTTGCGGCTCTCGGTCATATAGATGAACCCGATGACCGCGAGCACCGCCACCCAGGCACCCACCGCACCCAAAAGCAGGGGATCCCTGACCTGGGCCAGCAGGGCCTTGAAGTCGGGCATCGCGAACCCGGCAGCGGCTCGCTTTTTCCGTTTCTGGCCGGGAAGCAGGTTGATTTCGATCATAGCTGCTTGGACCAATGCCTCGCCGGGGTCGCTAGTTCAGTTTCCTGAGCGCCAGCCCGACGGCCAGCATCAGGAGAGGCGCCACCTCGTCTACCGCCAGGCTGCCGAAGGCGTCATCCTTGACCCTCAGGCCCCTGATGGGGTCGGCCACCTCGACCGGCAGGCGGAGGCGCTCGCCCAACGTGTCGGCGAGACCGGGAATGCGGGCGCCTCCGCCGGAGCAATACACCCGCTGGATCTGGCCCGCGTCCCGCGACGCCGAAGCGAGGAACGCGCCGGCCCGCTCCACCCCCACGCCGATCTCCTCCGCCCGGTTCTTCACGAACGGATCCAGGTTTGGGCTCCGCTCGAACCCTTGGAGCAAGCGGTCGGCATCCTCCACCGACATGGCCCGCTCCCGCTGGAGGTCCTCGCGGAACTTGCGGGTGCCCACGCTGAGGTCCCGCGTGAGGAGCGGCACGCCGTCCTGAAGGATGTTGACGTTGGTCACCTCGTGGCCGACATGGATCATGGCCGCCACCCCGTGCATCGCCTCGGGGTAGTTCACCTCGAAAGCGTTGTGCAGGGCAAACGCGTCCACGTCCACCACCGCGGGGTCCAGTCCTGCGTCCGTAAGGAGGGCTGCCCGGTTCTCCACCAGCTCCCGCTTGGCCGCCACCAGCAGGACGTCCATCTGGACCCCTTCACCCTCGGGGTCCAGCACCTGGAAATCCAACTCCACGCCTTCAATGTCGAACGGGACGTGCTGCTGAGCTTCCCAGCGAACCACATCGGCCGCATCGCCTTCCTTCATCCGGTCTACCTGGATCTTCTTGATGATCACGTCGCGCCCGCCCACGGCCGCCACCACCTGCTTCCGCTTTACGCCGGCGCTCGCCAGCGCGCTTCGAATGGCCTCCCCGACCACGCCGGGGTCCATGACCTCGCCTTCGACGATGGCGTCCTGGAGGACCGGGGCTAGGCCAACCTTAGTCAGGACAGGCTCACCCTTGCCGTGATCGATTGAGACGACCTTGATCAGGCCGCTCCCGATGTCCAGCCCGACCGTCGATTTTGATCCCCCGAGTCCGAAAAGCGCCATATCTCCCTACAGGTTAAGCACATAAGGGGGTAGAGCGGAGGACAACAGTACGGTCCCCCCCACTTTTTGTCAAGCTCCAAGGTACTTTAACCGACCGCGAACAACTCTTCTGTGGCCAGTGAGTTACGTCACGTTACTTCGTTCACGTCCTTCACCGGCGTCGGTTGGCTGGCTCGGCCGGTTCCGCGGTTAGCGACCCCTCCGGACCGCCGCTAGTAAAGCTCCGTCCACCCGCGCTCCACTAGCGGGACCAGGACCGCCGATCCGGTGAGCGCCCGGCTCACGGCGCAGCTCGAGAACTGGATAACGGTGCGGCCCAGGACTCCGCTCTGGTCGAGAAAGACGGCCCCCGCGATGACGCCCCCCGTAATCCGGGCGCCCATCCCAAAGGTCCTAAGGGTGCCCCTGACCAAGACGGGGCCGACGAACTCGAATCCTCCCCCCAACGTGAGGTCGCCGTTCACCATCAGCACGCCTTGCCCCCGGAGACCATCCAGGCTCAGGTCCGACTCCACCCAGATCGCCGGGAAGTAGCTGCCACAGGCGCCACTGGGATCTCCTGGGTCTCCCCAGTTGTACGGGTCCCCGGTGTGGCACGTCGCGCCGCTCTGACTGGGCCGGACGATCGCGGCACGACCGGCGACGTGCACCGCCTTGGTGGCGTAGCTCCGAAGGGAATCGAAGGGAAGGTCCCCCAAGAGGCAGGGGAGGCCACATCCAGGGGGCCCGCCCGGGCCTGGGACCCAAACGGCCGGCATCGCAGGCCCCGGGGCGGGACAGGCGGTCCAGTTGGCGGGCTGAACGTCGGCGCCAGTGACATCCGAGGAACCGCCGAGGCTAGGAGGGTCCAGTGTCTTCAGGGCCGCGTCGATGTTCACGGGCAGGGGGCGCAGGCGGAGCAGCATGGCCACGCGTTGGCGTGACGCGAGGTCCCAGCTGAACCCGTCCGCCTGGCTGAGGTACAGCACATGGTTCAGGCGTCGGACGGTGTAGCGGTACCAGCCGGTGGTCGTGGTGCCGGTGGCCGTGGCGGTCCCGCCAACGGCGAGGTCGCGGTAGGCCGACGCGCCCCAGACCGTCACGGGCTCCAACGCGGCCGTCTCCGCCGCCCAGAAGGCCTGCTGTTGGCGGACCACGTTCCGTCCAACGCGCTGCTCCTGGAGGGCGATGAACATGGATCCTGCCACCATCCCGCCCACCAACACCAGCGCCACGATCGCCGCGACCAGGGCGATGCCTCTTTCGCTCCGGAGCCGATTCATGAGTGGTCCGTTCACCGGTTGTTCCGGAGCGCCACCTGGGTGGCCAGGCTGTCCGCCAGGTACCGGGGCTTCCCGCTGCCGAGCCACACGGGGAGCGACGTTCGCCCGGCGACTAGGATGCCGATGCGCACAACCCTCGCCGGGTCTCGGGTGGGCGCGCCCTCCGGGGTGAAGTAAGTAAACCGAAGCCCGCCGGGCCGGAGCGGCCCGGCCACCGGTTGAAGGGCGCTCCACCCAGCCACCTTGCTATAGCGCCGGGCGCCGACCCAGGTGACCCCCGCGGCATCCACATAGCGCCGCACCTGGACGACCTCGAAGCTCCGCACCGGGCTACCCGCCGGTACGCTGTCGGGACTGGCCACGCCGGGACTGATGGACAGGTCGAGGCTGGGCCACCCGCCGGGACAGTTGCGGCCCGGAGTCGCGGCCGTGAGGTCCGCGTGCACCCACCGGTCATCGCTGGTGAAGAGGGACTGTCTTTCGCTGAAGACGAGCAGCGAATCGTATTCGGTATCCAGCAGACGGGAGCCCATCGCGGCCGTATCCAGGAACACTCTGCCGCCGGACCCCCGGAGGCAGGTGGTGTAGAAGCCCCGCGTCGCCTTGTACGTGAGAGACGAATCCGTCAACTGGACGATGTCGCTCCCGGCCGGGTCGGAGGCGTCCAGTTGACGGAACTCCACCGGGAGAATGGCGACGGCCGAGCGCAGGTTCTGGTTCAATTCGATGCGTTGCGCGAGGCGCTGCGCCAGCCGGTGGGTGTGGATCAGCACCCGGCCTATGGCCGTAGCGACGATCCCGCCCAGTGCCAGGGCGGCCAGCAGCTCGGTCAGGGTGAAGCCCCGCCGGCTCAACACGCGAAGGTGCTCGCGAAGGCCTCGGCGTGCACGGCCCGGGCCGCAGGCCAGGCCAGCGTGACCTGCACCCGCCGACCGCGGCCATTCAGAGTACTCCCGACCGTCCAGGTTACCTGGTAGTCGCCCAACCGGGCCGTGCCGCCGGTCAGGCTGGCGCAGGGCTGGCTACGGAGCCTTTCCAGACGCTCCTGGGCGAGGGTGGCCACCTGGGTGGCCCGCTTCCCTTGGGCGGCCAGGCTGGCGACCACCGCGGCGGCCGACGCCGCGGCGAGCACCCCTGTGGACAGCACGACCACCGCGACCAGGACCTCGACTAACGTCATTCCCTTCACCGCTTGGGGCCTCCCGCGTTTCCCCAACTGTTACACCACCGGGGCGGTCCGGCATAACCGGGACTACGCCGCGAGGTACCAAGAAACGCGGCGCGCCACAGCTTCAGGAGCTAGATGCGGATCAGCGAGGGCTCAGCGACGCATAGTACGAAGCAACGTCGAACCCCACGGGATCCACCTCGAAGTACCGCCCGCGGGCGAAGCGGCCCGTGGTGGGGAAGTAGGGCGGCGGGCTGTTGAGCACGCACTGGTCGTAGGCGTACCGCTTGAGGTAGCCCGTGCCGCTGGTGGTGCCCACGGCGCCGCGCTGGTTTTGGATGATGCCCCCGGTCAGATAGATGCACCCCCGTCCCCAGCTGGTACTCTCGCAAGGCTCGGCGGTGGTTGACCCGGTGTTGTAGCCGTTTGCGGTGAAGACGTTGATGGCGAGCACCACGCCCTGGATGAATTCGTCCTTGGTGTCGTCGTAGGTCCGGTACGTGGTGTTACTGCTGCTGGCGCGCTGCGGAGCGTTGAGCGTGTTGTTGGCGATGATCACGTCACCGCCGGCAAACATGCCCAGCAGGTCCTCGCAGGTGCCGGCCCCGGGGTCGGTGGCATACTTGACATCGTCGGCGATGACGATGTTGCCGGTGGCGGCCAGGGTGACCTGGCCCCGGAGCGTGCCGCTGATGGCCACGTGGCCTTCCACGTGGATCACGCCCTTGAACGAGGGGTTGAGCTGCCGCGTGATGGGCCACAGGAAGTCCTTGTCGTCTGGCCGCGCGGCGGCAACCAGTGGGTCCAGGGGGCCAGGCCACTTCACCCACTCGCCGTTGTTGTCGGAGGAGGCGAACTTGTTCTCGCCGGTGACCAACCAACCTTCGCCGCCCAGGAAGCAGCGCTTGCTGGGCTGAATCATGGAATTGGCCCGGGTGTGGGGCGTGGCGCCAGACGACGTGGAGTGGTCCGTCGCCTTCATGTACTTGGCCCCATGCCCAGTGGAATCAGCGCAGTTCTCGGAATCGCTGGCGTATTGCAGGCCGCTCTTGTAGGTGCCCGCCACCCACCAGGCCCACGCCGTGGTCTTGGCCCGATAGACCCGCATGAAGCCTTCATTGGGCCCCGTGACCTGGCCGTCGCCGTTCAGGTCCACCGCGATGAACTCGATGCGGGTGGTCGCCTCGCCGTAGCTGCCCGAGGTGGTGCCCGTGATCGCCGTGTTACCGGCCTGGGCCTGCGTCTTGAGCTTGGTCAGGTCGGCGGTGGCGGGCATGGGGATGGCCGGGCCGTACTCGATGTACCCCTGGTCGAACCGGGCATTGGTCTTGTTGATGATGGTCTTGGCGGTCACCACCTGATTGTGGAACCACGCCGCCGGGTTCGGGGTCGTATGGATCCGGATCTGGTCGTTGGAGTGGACCGGCCCCCAGATCTGGTCGCCGCCGCCGAAGACAATGGTCCCTTCAATATCGGTGAAGTAGGCGAACTTGGCGAAGCTCTCCTGGAACACCTCGCCCCGCCGCACGATCTTGTTGCCGGAGGCGTCTTCCACCACCACCACGGCGCTGCCGAAGACGCCGTACTGGCCGCTGGTGATGCCGGTGGGGCCCACGTAGGTCCAGCGGCGCACGCCGGGGATGGTGGTACCGGAGGCGTCCGTCACGCTGACCCCGTTCTCGAGGGCCCGGTACGAACTGTCCGGATAATTGGCCTTATTGGCGTTGATCTTGGCCCTGGCCCACTCGATCCCCGCGTCCGCCGTGGCTTCGAGCACGCCCAGGCGATCGGAGTAGAGATTGACGGCCTGGGTGCTGGTGCTCATGAGGCCGGCACCCAAGGCAATGGCGGCGACGGCCAGCGACACCAGCAGCACCACCATCAGCGCGATCCCGCGCTCATTGCGCATAATCGGTCGACCGTTCATTGTCAGAACTCTCCCTTTCTCAAAGCTACGGGACCGGCACTGGGGCCGACGTGGCCGAGGTTGACAGGGTCGGAGTGCAATCCTGGGCCGCTAGGGAGTACTCGTACACGCTCCCCGAGGCGACGTCCACGTCCAGGTACACATAGGATGGCTGCCCGGCCGGGATGCTCAAGTACGGGGTCCCCCAATCGGGGTCGCCCAGCAGCCGGCGCCAGATCACGTACCCCACCACGTCCTGCTCCCCACCCGGCTCGTCGGTGGCCTGGTTCCAGCGCAACCGGACGGCCGGAACGCCCCCCACCAGCGTGTCCAGCGCCAGCAACGGCTGGCCCAAGAGCGGCGCATCGCCGCACGTCATCTTCACGGCCAACCCCGCGTTGGGGAACCGGATGGTGCGGCTGATGGCGAGGGTGCGTTCGTCGGCGCCGGTCTGGCCGTTGGTGACGGTGACGTTCACCTCGACGCCCCGCAGCGAATCCACCCGGCCCGACGTAGCGGTGTCAGCCGGCGAACCGTGAATCGGCACCGAGTGGCGCATCGGCAGCGAGCCGGCCGGGACCGTGTCCACGTAGTGCGGCGCGTTGAGCGGACTCACCCGCCGGTAGTACTTGAAGAAGTTCGCCCCGCCGGTCTTGAGCAGGCTCCGCGACACCAGCTCCGGGGCCAGGTTGTTCACCTGGCGGAACAGCACGTAGTCGTCGGTGCGGGACGTGGTCGAGTCCGGCGTGAAGAAGAAGATGATCGTCTCTGCCGAGCTGTTCTGCGTGCTCGCGCCTCCCGCCGTGTAGTTGGTGTCCGGGTAGTAGGCGCTGGTAGTCGGGATCTGGATCCGCTGCGACTTCCGGAGCGCGGTCACGGTACTGGTGGGCGCGTCCGGGTCGTAGTACACCGCAAACGCATCGTTGTCGATGTTGGTCGTGTAGTCGCCGTTGAAGGCGATCACCGAGGCGCCGGCGTAGATCACGAAGGGCTGGCCATCCGGGACGTTGCTCCCCAGGGTGCGCAGATCCAGCTCCAGCGCATTCGCCGTGTACTGGGCGTTCTGGAGCGACGCAGCCCGCTCTGAGCCGAGCCGGAATCCTTTGCCTTGAGAGCGCAGGAAACCGAATGCGCCCGCGATCACGATGCTGAACACCGTGAGCGCAATCAACATCTCGAGCAGCGTCATGCCGGCTTGGGTCTTCAGGATGGTTTTCACGGTGCCGCCACCATAATTGTGCGTTTGATAGTATCGGTAACCGTCGGAGGAATCACCACCACGGTTACCCGCTTGTAGTTCAGGCTATCGTTGACCCACACGATCGTCGTCACGCGCGTGTAGCCGGTCAGACCTGGAAAGCTGGTCTCGGTCTTGGCGTACGCGGTGTCAATCGTGGCGTAGTTCGGGTCCATCAGGATCTGCTCGATCCGCTGCTCCGCCAGCTGGGTCGCGGCGGCGCGGGCCTGGCCCGTGGTCACCACGTGCATGAACTGCCCCGTCGTGGTGGCCAGCCCCAGAATGGCGATGGCGAGGATCACCAGCGAGATCATGATCTCGATCAGGGTAAACCCGCGGCGATTCATCAGGACGCCTCCACCCAGGCTGAGCCGTTGTAGCGATAGCGCGTGACGCGGCCGGTGGATCGTTCGACCACCAGGAGCCGCGCGTCCGACGCATGCACCGACCCGCCGCCCAAGGCTCGGCGGGACGTGAGATAAAACCCACCGTACTCGCTGGCCGCTCCGTTGCGGTGAAAGGTCAGCGCCGGGACGCCGTTCAGTTGCTTTATGAACGTCACCGGGCCAGCACCCACGCCGCTGTAGGATGGCGCCGGGCCCTGCCCCAGGACCACCTGATCGCCGAGGGGAATGGCCCGCACCCGCTCGTCAGAGTCCATGACGCGGTTGTCGTTCCGGTCGTCGTGAATCCGGATGGTGTTGTTGCTGGCGTCCACCAGGATGATCATGTCATGCTGCCGGGTGACGGCCGCGCGCTGGGCGCTGAGCAGCGACGTGCCCACGCCACGCATGGCGCTGTCGATGCGATAGCGGGTGTAGTCAATGCTGGGAAGCGCCATGGCAGCCACCACGCCGATAATGGTCATGACGATCAGGATCTCGACGAGCGTGAATCCTGGGCTCGAAGGTCGCCGGAAGGCCGGAAGGTGTCGTGACATGGTCGTCTGATCGTCCTTGGTCCTGCTGCCATCCCTCTCAACTTCCGTGCCCAACACGAAAGCGCCTGTCACTAAACGCGTTAGCAAGTTACACCTCCACAGTTGGCGACTGCAAGAATCTGCAGTACCGCGCATTCCTTTGCACTAGCCCAGACCCAGCCTCTTGAGCTTGTAGAACAGGTTCCGCTGGCTGACACCCAGGAGTTCGGCCGCCCGGCCGCGATTGCCCCCTGCGGCGGCCAGCGCTTCCTCGATGGCCGCCCGCTCGGCTCCCTCGACAACGTCCTTCAGCCGGGCCGGAGCCCCATGGGGGCCCGGATGAGGAGCCCCTCCAACCCCGCCGGGGCCGGGCAGGCCCGGGCTTCCGAACGCGTCGGGGCGAATCACGCTGTCGGGGGACAGGATCGCAGCGCGTTCGATCGCGTTCTCCAGTTCCCGCACATTCCCGGGCCAGCGGCGCTCACGGAGCGCGGCGAGTGCCTCCGGCGCGAGCGTCAGCCGGCGGCCGGAACGGTCCATGGCGCGCAGCAGCAGCGCCTGCACCAGCGCGTCCAAGTCTTCCAGCCGCTCGCGCAGGGGCGGGATGTGGATCCGGAGCACATTCAGCCGATAGTACAGGTCCTCCCGAAAGCGCCCATCGCGGACCTCGGCTTCGAGATCCCGCGCGGTGGCGGCAATCACGCGTACGTCCACCCGCCGGGGCCGGGAGTCGCCCACCCGGCGAATCTCGTGCTCCTGGAGGACCCGCAGCAGCTTCACCTGCAGCAGTAGCGGCAGATCACCGATCTCGTCCAGCAGCAGCGTCCCCCCGTCCGCCTCTTCGAACAAGCCGGTCTTGTCGACGCTGGCCCCGGTGAACGCCCCGCGCGCATGGCCGAACAACTCGGACTCGAGCAGGGCCTCGGGGATCGCCCCGCAGTTGACGGCCACGAACCGGTGCGTCTTGCGGGGACTCATCCGGTGAACGGCCCGGGCCACGATTTCCTTGCCCGTGCCGCTCTCGCCGGTGATCAGCACGGTCGAGGGATGGGGGGCCGCACGCGCCGCGAGATCCATGACGCGGCGCATGGCCGGCGACTCGGCCACCACCTCGCGATCGGTCCACCGAGTCAGTTCCGCCTGCAGCGCCGCGACCTGCCCGCGCAACCGCTCACGCTCCTCGGCCTTGTGAAGCGTGAGCAACACTTCGTCCGACCGGAAGGGTTTGGGGAGATAGTCGTACGCCCCCTCCTTCATGGCGGCGATGGCGGCGTCGTCGCCGCCATAGGCGCTCATCATGATGACCAGCGCCTCCCCACGCGCCTGCTGGTAGCGCCGGAGGAACTCCAGGCCCTCCATTTCCGGCATGCGGACATCGCAGAGGATGAGATCGAACGACTCCTGGCCCGCCAGCACCAGGGCCCGAGTGGGCGAGCCTTCGGCCGTGACTTGGTACCCCTCCCCCTGGAGCAGCAGGCTCAGGGACTGCCGGAGACCGGCGTCATCGTCGACGATGAGCACTCTCACGGAGAGCTTGTCCGCTCCGCGCCCCGACCCGCGGGGAAGAACAGCTTGAACGCCGCCCCACCTTCCCGCGCATCTTCGACCCACACGATGCCGCCCAGTTGGTGGACGGTGCGCTGCACGATGGCTAACCCCAAGCCGGTGCCCTGTCCGGGGGGTTTCGTGGTGTAGAACGGATCGAACACCTTCTCGCGATCCTCGGGCGCGACACCGGGGCCGGCGTCGGCCACGTAGAGGAGGATCCCCGGCGTTCCCGTGGATACCTCGGGAACCCAGGGTCGGCGGGGCGACAGCCCGGTCCGGTGCGTGGCAGCGGCCAACGCCATGCCCGCAGCGTCGCTCTTACGCCGGGGAGTTTGCGGCCTGGACTCATAGCGCCAGGACGTCGCTCCCACCACGATGGGCCCGCCCGGCGCCGCGTCCATCGCGTTGAGCAGGAGGTTCACGACGACCTGCTCCAGCGCATGCGCCGGGCCGCGCACCGGCAGCGGCTTCCGCTCCAGCTCCACCCGGAGATCCACGCCCTTCAACAGGCCCTGGTGGTCCAGCAGGTCCCGAGCCGCCGACACGATCCCGCCCAGGTCCACCACCGTAGGGCGGTCGTCGCTCGGCCTGGCGTAGTCGAGGAGACCACGAACGATCCGGTCGATCCTGGCGGTTTCCCGAACCAGGCCCTGGAGGATCTCGGCGTCAGCGCCGCGCTTGCGCAGCACCTCGGCGTAGGTCCCGATGGCGGAGAGTGGGTTGCCGACTTCGTGCGCGATGCCGGCCGCGAGCCGGCCGACGGTGGCCAACTTCTCGGAACGCACCAACTGGCCCTGAACGTCCAGGAGCCGGTCGGTCATGCGATTGAAGCAGTCGGCCAGCTCGGTGAATTCACGGGTCTCCGCCGGCGGGGCGCGGCGTTCCAGGTTGCCTGCCGCCAGCTCTTCTGCCGCCTCCCGTAACGCGGCCAGGCGCACCAAGACCAGCCGCTTGAGCAGGTAATGGCCAAAGGCGAAGACGATCACGGCATCGGCACCTACCAGCGCCATGAGCAGGGCAAAGGCGTAGGCCGGCCGGAGGGCCTGAGCGATCAGCGCGGTCGCCATCGCGAGCGCCAGGGCCGCCGCGACCAGCAGGGCGAGGTTGACCAGCAGCTCGCGCTTGACGGAGGGCTGTGGCGCCGCCCTGCCGGGGCGAGGCCCAGCCGGATCATCTCGCATGGGCTTGATTATGTGGCGCGGGGCGGCGGGAGCAAAGCCCTCGCGCGCGGATGACATCCAGATGGGGGAGCCCGCTATTGGCAGGCGGGCTCGCCCTCCTTGGTGGCTGGCGCGATCGGGCTCGTCGATCCGTAGAATAACGCGCAGGTCGCAGTGGTGCCCGTGTGGGACGCGGTGGCACCCCACCCGGAGGTAGTACCGGTGGCAATCTGCACGGTCACTCCGGCCGACTGGCCGTAGTTGACCTGGGTTACGTTGCTCGCGTAGGTCTGGTTATCGGCCAGGTAGCTTTCTTGTGCAGTGACCAGGTTGCGCAAGTCAGCTTTCATAGAAGCGAGGTAGGCCTTCTCCTTGGTGTTGGCGAACTTCGGAATGGCGATGGCCGCCAGAATACCGATGATCACCACCACGATGAGAAGCTCAATCAGGGTAAACCCAGATTCCCACCGGCGCATGGCGAGCTCCTGTTGGTTTATACACACTGGGGCGGTGAGACTGTACCCCACCGCCCCAGCGGTCCATCCTCATGGCCTCAGCAGCAGCTTACTGGCAGGCAGGCTCACCTTCGGCCGCCGTTGCCACCACCGGGTTGGTCACGCCCGTACCCACGGCGATGCCGCAGCTCTGGGTGGTCCCGGTGTGGGTCCCCGACGCCGACCAACCCAAGCCTGCGTTCGGGGTGATGGCCACGGTCACGCCGGTTGACGGGCTGTAGGCGGTGCCCAGTGTGCCGAGGTCCGCGTACAGCATGTTGTCGGCGAAGTAGGCCTCTTCGGCCGTGACCAGGTTCCTCAGGTCCGACTTCATCGACGCGATGTACGCCTTCTCTTTCGTGTTGGCAAACTTCGGAATGGCGATGGCCGCCAAAATCCCGATGATCACCACCACGATGAGAAGCTCAATCAGGGTAAAGCCCTTGCGATTCATCCAACCCTCCGGGGCATAAGTGACTGGTGTGAACGGTATGCTCGCCCAGTTAATCACGCAAGGCTCGTGCCCTGACAGGGGCAAGCAACGTAAGTGATTGTAATTGATGGCGTTAGTGGTTCCAGGCCGCTCCTCTCAGCGGGCCCGCACGCCGCTCCCGGCTGTCAATCTGCAAGCCGGGACGCTTGGCGCAAGGCGCCGCCGGGTCGCGCCACGATACCGCCACCTAACGCTCACTTTCCCGACACTGGGTTTGCAAGCGCGCCTGCACGGTGACGGCAAGGGTTGGCTTCAGCGTCCGCATGACCGGCAGTGATTGCTCGAGATCCCAGCAGCCAGCCGGGGAGCCGGGCTCCGAGAGCAACGCTCGGCTCGCCGAATCCAGGCGCGCCGTCGCAGCCACGAGGTGCCCCAACGCCTGGTCCAGCCGGGCGGCGGCCAACTGCCGTCGCCACGCGGGCGCCTGGGTGCGCTCCAGCACTCGCCGGTAATTCTCCAACGCCCGGAGGTTCCCCGGGTTCGCCCCCACCGCCGCCCGCGCCACCGCCCGGGCCGAATCCTGCTGGTCTAGCGTGAGGAACACATCGACCAGGAGCTCAGCCGGTCCCGGATGAAGGGGGGCACCCGAGCGTGCCCGGCGTCCCAGCTCGAGCGCCAGCGCAGGACGGCGCAGAGCCAGCGCGAGCCGGCCCACCCGCACCGCGAGAAAGGTGTATCCGTCGTACAGCTCCATCGCCACCAGATAATGCGGCAACGCGCGCGTGCTGTCACCGGTCAGCAGCAGCACGTCACCCAGCCAGGCGTGGGCCAGAAAATCCTCTGGATGCTGGACGATGCTCTCGATCACCACAGTCCGGCTGTCTCGCCAAAACGGAACCCGGGTCACGGCGCGAACGGCGAACGCAGCACAACCCAGGGCCACCGCCGTCACCGCGATCCTCAGCCGGTGGCGCATGGTGGCCCATGCCACGACGCAGCCCACCGCCAGCGCCGGCGCTATCGCCGCGACGTAGAGGTTCCGCTCGGCAAGCGTCACGCCGGAGGTGAAGAGCAGGTTGGACGAGGGCAGGTAGGTTGCCGCGCCGGCCAAGATGCCGAACGTGAGGGCCGGAGCGCGGCGCCGTGCGGCGAGGCCCAGGCCGAGCATCGCCGAGGACGTCACGAGGGCGAGCGAGGCGACCAGCGACCACGCCGCGCGAATCGGCACGACCTGCGGGCTGTAGTCGGCCGAGAGATCGAACGGCCACGCCAGCAGACGAACCACGTCCAGCTGCGCCGGGATCACGGTAGCCAGCCGCTGGCCGGCGGGGAGGTTCTGGAGCGGGACGATCGCGCTACCTGCCGCAAGCGGGCCGGCGATCGCTTGCCACAGGAACAGCCACGCCAGGGTGAGCGTCGCGACCGCCAAGTAGAGATCACCCGCCGGACGGCGGGTGGCCGGAGCATCCAGCCAGTGATCCAGGCCGAGGACCACGATCGTGACGACCGCGTGCTCCTTGGCCGCAAGGGCAAGACCGGTCGCGAGTAGGGTCAGCACCAGCCAGCGGGGCCGGCCCGGGGGATCCGCCGCCCGGTACCGGCGGGCGGCCAGCACGGCCGCGAGGAGCCCCAAGGCGGCCAGCATCTCGGTACGACCGATCACGTTGGCGACCGCCTCGACGTGAACCGGGTGGATGGCGAAGACCACGCCGGCGGCGAGCGCGCCGAGGGGCGGGAGCCAGCGCAACGCCACGACCGCGAGCAGTGCGGTGACCAGGCCGTGCAGCAACAGGTTGGTAAGGTGGAACCACCACGGCCGGCCGCCCGAGATGGCCCAATCCACGGCGTAGGTGAGCGTCGCGAGCGGGCGGTACAAGCCGGCTGACTGCTCGCCCTGGAGCGGCCAATAGGGAGAGAAGAGCGCGCCTAGCGCGGCCCAGACGGAGTGCGCCGCGGGATTGCGCACGACGAGGTGGTAGTCATCCAGCGCCCAGCCATTGCGTAAGGCGATGAGGTAGACCGCGCAGGCAACGCCGGCGGAGACCCACGCGACGCGTCTGGGCGTCAGCGGGGGCATCGGAAGCGATACAGGGCCGGGCCGCCGGTCACCTGGAACAAGGGAGCCGCCGCCGAATCCGAACGGGAAGCGAGCTGGGCCGCGATGGTGCTGGCCGAGTCGCTGGGGCCCGTGACCACGAGATGCGTAACGCCCGCTTCGCACCAGTAATCAATGGCTTCCTGGTGGGGCCGCGCCGCGGTCCCTGTGCCCCGCCAGCGGAACAGGTAGCTGGGCACCGATCGCCGCCCGGTGTAGAGATAGATGAGCGACTCTCCCTCGGACGCCACCACTGCCTCCGGCGGCACTTCGGCGCCGACGGAGGCGGTGAGCACCCGAAAGGGACCGCTAATCCGCTCGGCCAGCCTGGCGAAGCGCCGTTCACCCAGCGACAGGGCCTCCCGCCGCAGGTAGCCCACCGCCAGGGCGGCCGCCACGAGCACCGCCACCGCTCGTCCCGTGCGCCCAACCCGCCACAGCCTCCCCCACCCAACCGCGAGGAACAGCCCCAGCCAGGGCATCATGATCCAGACGAAACGATCCGGGATGTAGGGCCAGACGGTAATGGTGAGCATGTAGATCGCGACGGTCACCACCAACGCCGGCGCCCGCCGGAACGATGCGACCCCGCCCCAGACCAAGAGTGCTACGACCACCACCGCGAGCGGCACGAAGCCCCAGGCACTCAGGCGGGGCAGCAGCAGTTGCGGGACCGGCCAAAAGGCCCTGAGCGTCACGAGCCCTTGGAGTAGGGGCATCAGACCCGTCTGCTCCACCACCTGCCCGTAGGGCGTGTAGTTGGTGAGTCGGGAGTCCACGTTGCCCGCCTGGGCCGCGACCCACGCCATCCACGGCACCATCAGGGCTGCCGCGGGAGCGGCCGCCAGGATCGCGCTCCGGCGGCGGCCCCGGAGCCACAGCGACAGGGGAATCCCAAGCACGGCGCACATGCCCGTGGTCTTCGCCAGTGCCGCCAGGCCCGCGAGGGTTCCCGCCGCCAGGGCCGCCTTGGGATCCGCGGGTTCCCGATCGGCCAGCGCCACGGCGCCTGCCACGAGCAGCAGCAGCAGGGGCTCGGCGAACCGCACGCCGACCAGGGTCAACAGCGGGAACGCCGCGAAACCGAGCGCCAGCACCGGATACCGAATGCCGGGCGGCACGCCGATCCGCCCGGCGTGCGCCCCGATGATCCACGCCGCCGCGCCCAGCGCGGCGGCATCCGCCAGCTGAAACAGCGCGACATTGGCGGGGAACACCGGCCACCAACGCCACAGCACACTGAGCAGGAGCGGATAGAGGATCGGGTATTTCACCATGGGCGGCGCGTCCGGCAGGTGGATGTTCCGATAGCCGTGCCCCTCGGCCAGCGCCTTGGCCGCGGTCACGTACACGCCGTCGTCGTAGAACACGCCCACCAGAGCGGACGTCTGCGCCCAGAGGACCAGCGCGAAGACGCCAAGGCCCAACACGCCCGGCCAGTTGAAACCGGCCGGTCGCGGTGCGGGCGGCTCAGTGGTCACAGCCCAGCTCCCGGAGTCGCCGCTCCAGCTCCGGCAGTTGCGCCAGCGTGGGCCGCAAGGCACGCATTTGCGTGGTGGAGCGCTGCGCCTCCCAGCAGTACCGCGCGGCCAGCGCCACGTCGGCCGTGAGGTACCACATCTCCCACGTACGCGGGAACTGCCAGGCGATCCGCCGCCGCCAGGTCATGGCGGCCAGGGCACGCCCGCGCGCCGCCTCGAATTCCGCCATCGCCGCGTAGTAGCGGAAGTCGTTGGGGGACGCGGTCGCCAGCCGCGGGATGAGGGCGGCGGCGCTGTCGACCATTCCGGCGCGGAGGTAGTTGCGGACGGCGAGCAGCCCGTAGTTCGCGTCGGCGGACTCGAGCGTGAACGCCGCCTTGAAGTGCTGCGCCGCGTCCAGCCAGCGGCCGTCTTTCTCCAACTGGACCGCCAGGGTCTCCCAGGGCCCCTTTTGCAGCGGTGCGGTGACAATCGCCCGGCGCACCAGGACTTCCCCACGCCTCCGGTCCCCCGCGTCGTAGGCCAGGGCCCCCGCCACCCACAAGCTGCGATAGGAACCCGGCGCGTCACGCACCAGCCTCGGGAAGAAATGGGCGTTATCGCTCCACACGGGCACGCGCGTCACGGTACCCGCCATGCCGAGACCCACCGCGGCGGTGACCAGGCTCACGCCGACGTAGCGCCAGCTGGCCTCGGCCCAGGCGGCGAGCCATCCCAGTAACAGCACCGCGCCCACCGACGGGAGATAGAGCGTCCGCTCGGCGAGCAGGACTTCGGACGGGACCAGCAAGTTGGAGACGATAAGCAGGGTTCCCGCCATCCATGCGATCCCGAACGTGATCGGGGGGGCGCGATGCCGGGCACGAACCGCCAACCCGACGGCCACGGCCACGACCAGGAAACCGACCGCCCCCAGGACAGTGAGGCGGGGGATGGCTGGCAGGAATTCCGGCGAATAGTCCGCCGACAATTGGAGCGGGAAGAAGAACAGGCGCGCGTACTGGAGGACGACGGGTGCCATGGCAAGCCCCCGTCCCCAAAGGCCTTGGCCCTCCAAGCCAGGCGCCGCGTGGGTGCCGAGCCCACCCACGACCGCCATGCGAACCCATAACCACTCGAGGCTCAACCCGACACAGGCCGCCCAGAGCACCCAGTGCCGGCGGAAGCGCTGGACGCCAGGTTCGCCGGTCCGCCGGCCTTCGAGCCAGTCCACCAGCAGCAGCACCCCGGGTGCGGCGAACGCGGTTTCCTTGGATGCCAGCCCCAGGGCCAGCGTCGCGAGTGTAGCCATCGACACGGCGCCCCGGCGCCATCCGGTGTCTCCCGCTGCCGCGAGCCTGCCGTCGGCGCGATACGCCAGCGCCGCCAGCAGCGTGAACGCCGTGGCCAAGAGCTCCGCCCGGCCCACCAGGTTCGCCACGGCCTCGACGTGAACCGGATGCACGGCGAACACCAGCGCCGCCGCGCCGGCGCCCAGCACGCCGAGCCCGCCCCGGGCCAGCAGGTAGACGAGCGCGGAGACCAACGCGTGGAGCAGCGCGTTCACCACGTGGAAATACCTGGGATCGCCGTCCGAGACGGCCCAGTCCAGCATGAACGTCAGATGCGAGACCGGGCGGTACAGGTCGAACCACAGGGGAGTCGCCAGGACCGCGCGCCAGCCGGCGAGGGCGTGCACCTCGACCTTCTTCTCGATGAGGTGCACGTCATCATAGACGAACTGGAAGCCCGCGGTTTGTGCATAGGCGCCGGCGGCGAGGAGCACGCACGCCGCGAGGGCCCAGCGCTCGGCGCGGGCGAGGGTCATGGGGCGGGGAGCCGCGGGGCAGGCGGCAGCCGCGAGAGGACCGGGAGCGCCCTTGGTGCGTCGGCCGGCGGCGCGTATCGCCATACGTCCCAGCCGGGGTAACGGGCCAGCACGCGGTCGTTGTGCTCGAACAGGTCCCGCGCAAACACCACCCCGGAGTCGAGACCCAGCGGATTGCGCCACGCCAGGTGGCCGTACAGCGTGAAGCCCGCGAGGTCGCGGCGCAGCTCTACCTGACAGGATTCAGGCGGCGAGTACCCGGGGCGAAGCCGCACCGAGGGATCCGGCCAGTCCGTGAGGAGCGGCGGCGTCCGGACCGTATCCATCATGGCGTGGAGGCGCGCGGCGACATCGGCTGGCGCCCAACTGCCCGTCTCCGCCGTCACGGCGAAGCGATGCAGATCACAGGTATCCAGGCGGCGATGCGCCCGCTCCACCAGCCCCGGCTCGACCCCCAGCCCCCAGAGGCGAACGATAATCCGGCTCCCCCAGCTCTCGGGCACCAACACCAGGGCGCGCCGCACGCCGCGTGCCGCCAGCTCACGCTCCGGATGGAGCTTCAGCGTGGCCAGGCTGCGGCGGTGCACATCCGCGCGCCTGGGGAGGATCGCTATCCACCCCCAAAGCATCACGAACGCGGCCACCGCCGCGAGCGCTACGTCGCTCCGCACCTGGCGCACCCGGCTGCGGCGGGCCAGTGCCCACGCCCACCGCCACGCGCGGGCCGTGCCGATCACCAAGAAGGGCACGGCACCGTAGTAGAAGCGCGGCCCCGTGTAGAAGCCCGAGTGCCAGTAGAAGAAGTACAGTGCAGGGATCGCCGCGGCGCCAACGCCCACCACCAGGTCGCGCCAGGTTCGCGGTCCCGCTGCGATGGCCCAGATCCCCAGCGGCAAGAGCGCCGGGATGGGCCACTCGTACAGGTAGATGTGCAGTCGCCGCACCGCCACGGCCATGTTGCTGAGCGCGATGAAGGGCGTGTATGGTTGCCCCCACGGGTCGGCCCCGAAGCCCAATCCGAACTGTTCGCCGTAGACCGCGGTGTAGCCGATCGCGAGGGGGGACCCGAAGGTCCGCCAATTGACGTAGCCCCACACGAGGATGACGGGCACGCCGCCCAGCATCATCCAGGGAAGGGCGCGCCACTGTCTCCGCGCGGCCATCCAGATCAGCACCGGCAACGCGGCGCCGACCGCATCCAGGGGTCGAGTGGCCGCCACGGCCGCTAGCCCTAAGCCGGCCACGGCGTGTCGCAGCCTGGTAGGCCGGCGCGAGCCGAACACCATGGTCCACGCCAGTAGCGAGAAGGTCACCGCGCCCACGTGGTTCATATAGGTCCCGGACATGAACATCACCCACGCGGAGGTGGCCCACAGGAAGGCGGCGGCGAGCGCGGTTCGGCGACCATAGAGCCCGAGGGCCGTGTAATAGACCAGGCCAACGCTGAGGCCCCCCAACAGCGGATTGACCAGCCACTCGGCGCGAGCCAGGAGTCCAAGGGCAAGGAGCGCGGTCTGTCCCGGCGGATACAGCGAGACCCAGCCGGCCGGGGTGATCCAGGTGTGGGTCACCAGGAAGGCCTCTGGTGGCTGGGGCGCGGGAGCCGCCAGCCTGCCGCCGGCGAAGGCCCTGGCGTGGAAGAGCTGCGCGATCTCGTCTACCAGCTGGGGATTCGACGCGAACACCCACTGCATCACCCACACCGCGAGCAGCATGAGCCCGATGGACAGAGCCGCCACAGCGGGGAACGGCCGGAGCTGGGGCCACGGGATCCGGGCCGGCGCGAGCCGCGTCGCGAGCCGTCCGGCCAGGATGCCGGAAACCAGGACCACCACCAGGCCAATCCCCCACGACGCCGCGTACGGCGGCCACAGGGGGCCCCGGTCCGGCGCTCCGCTCCACGCCGGCACCGGGAGCGCCGGAAGCACCAGGAGCGCGGCGCCGATGATCAGCCAGACGCCGCGGGCGAGTCGCCCCGTCATCACTGCGGCAGGCGCGGCCGGAACAGATTGAAGCGCAGGATGTGCCATAACGCGGCCGCGCCGTCCCGCCACCCGATCTTCTTCCCTTCCGCGTAGGTGCGGCCGCTGTAGGTGATAGGGATCTCCCAGATGCGGGCCCGCGCCTGGGCCAGCCGGGCCGTCAGTTCCACCTCGACCCCGAAGCGGTCCGCCGTGAGCGGCAAGGACTTGAACAGGTCGGCGCGGACCATCTTGTAGCAGGTTTCCATGTCGGTGAGGTTCAAGTCCGTGAGCATGTTGGAAAGCAGCGTGAGAAACCGGTTTCCGAGAGAGTGCCAGAAGTAGAGCACGCGGCGGGGACCGCCCTGGAACCGGGAGCCGTATACGGCGTCGGCTTTCCCCAAACGGATGGGATCCAGCAAGTCCGGCAACTCCTGCGGGTCGTACTCCAGGTCGGCATCCTGCACCACGATCACGTGTCCGGTAGCCGCGGCCACGGCGGCCCGGATCGCCGCGCCCTTGCCTCGGTTGGTCGGCTGGTGGATCACCCGTTGCACCAGCCCCTGCCGCTCGAGGATGTCGAGGATGGAGCCCGTGTCATCGCTCGAACCGTCATTGACGGCGATGACCTCGAGCGCGAGCGGGAGGTTGCGCAGCTGCTGGATCGCCTGCTCCACGGTGGCCGCCTCGTTGTAGGCGGGCACCACCACGCTGAGCACGATGTCGTTCCACTCGGTGGGCACGCTACTCACGGGGCCGCTCTCCGATCGCGATCAACGATTGTCCAATCCGCCAGGGCAACAGCCGTTCCAGCCGGAACCAGGGGACGAGCTTGTCATAGAGGCCCAGGCTGCCCTGCGGAATCACTTCACGGCGCAACACTTTTCCCACGAACCACCACCCCGGCATCCCGGCCAGGTTGAAATACTCCAGGCGTCGCGTGCTGAGGCCCGCCTCGGCGTACCGCTCCCGCAAGAGCGAGCGGGTGTAGCGGCGGTAGTGCCCCAGCGCGCGGTCCAACGTCCCGTACAGGAACGGCAGGGCGGGCACCAGCAGCACGAGCCTCCCGCCCGGCGCCAGCAACCCGCGCATGGCGGCGAGCGCTCTGCGGTCGTCCTCGATGTGCTCCAAGACGTTGAGACAGACGATGGTATCGACGTGCTCGGCCACGAGATCGGCCGGAACGTCCGGCAGCGACAGCTCCCGCACGGCGACGTTGGCGCGGTGCCCGAATCGTGCGCGCAGGATCTCACGGTAGCCGGCGTCGGTGTCGGTCAGGACCACGCGCTCACGGTCGGCGAAGAACTGCGACAGGTTGCCGATCCCGGAGCCCACCTCCAGCACGCGGCGGCCGATCCAGGGCTCGAGCCGCTGGTACATCCACCGATTGAAGGCCTGCGCGGTCGCCATGCGCTCCAGCGTGGCGGCCCCCACCGGATCGCGCCCGCCACGCGCGTCAGGAGCCGGCGCCGGCTTCATAACGCGCGAGCTTGCGATGGAGGGTCGAGGGGTCGATCCCCAGGACTTCAGCGGCGCGCGTCTTGTTGCCCCCCTCGGCCTGCAACACCCACAGGATGTAGGCCCGCTCGATGGCGTCCAGCGTGGGGTTGGGGTGCGGCCGCTCCTGCACCAGGGGCTGGGGTTTGGGAGCGGTGATGCGCTCCGGCAGCGCGTCGGGGTCGATCTCCGGACCGGCGCTCACGGTCACGGCGTGCTCGAGCGCGTTTTCCAGCTCGCGGACGTTGCCAGGCCAATCGTAGACTAGGATCGCCTCCTCGGTTGCCGCCGACAAGCGCCGAGGGGGCTGCCCCCGCTGCTCCGCCAGGCGGCGGAGAAAGGCATCCACCAGCAAGGGAATGTCCTCGCGCCGCTCGCGCAGAGGCGGCAGCTGGAGAGAGATCACGTTGAGCCGGTAGTAGAGGTCGGAGCGGAACCCGCCGCGACGCATCTCCTCATCCAGGTCGCGGTTGGTCGCCGCGATGACCCGCACGTCCACCGGAATGGGCTCCGTGGCGCCCACGGGGAGAGCCTCCCGCTCCTGGAGCACGCGGAGCAGCTTCACCTGGAGGGCCGGTGTCATCTCGGCGATTTCGTCCAGGAAGAACGTCCCACTACGAGCCGCCGCGAACAGCCCAACCTTGTCCCGCACCGCGCCGGTGAAGGCCCCCTTCACGTGGCCGAACAGCTCGGATTCCAGCAGACTCTCGGGTAGGGCCCCACAATTGAGGGACATGAACGGCCCGTCGCGACGGGGCGACAGCTGGTGGATGTGGCGGGCCAGCACCTCCTTGCCGGTGCCGCTCTCGCCCAGGATCAGCACCGTGGATTCGGTGGGCCCCACCTGTTCCGCCAGCCGCAGCACCTCCACGAAGCGCCGCGAGGTACCGATCGGCTGCGCCGCGCCCGCCGGCCCCTCCCGCACCTCCGACTTGAGGCTCCGGTTCTCGAACCGGATGCGCCGGTGCTCCAGCGCCCGCCGGCACACCTCCAGCAGGTAGTCGTTGGGAAACGGCTTTTGGATGTACTGAAACGCGCCTTGATTCACCGCCTGGATGGCGCTCTGCAAGGAGGCCTGCGCCGTCATCAGGATCACCGGCGTCTCCGGGTCTTGCTCCTTGACCGCCGCCAGGACGTCCAGGCCGGAGACCTGGGGCATGCGAATGTCGGCCAGCACCACGTCCGGGCGACCGCGCTTCAGCGCCTCCAGGCCGGCCTTGCCGCCCTGCACCGTCTCGACATCGTAGCCGTCGTTCTTGAGCAGGATGCGCAGGGTCTCGAGGATCCCCTGTTCATCGTCAATCACCAGAATGGCGGGCTTGACCGCGCTCACTTCCTAAGCCCCCACCGTGGCCGTCGCGGCGCGGCCGGGCAGCACCACGCTGAAGGTGGTCCCACGACCGGCCGGGGAATCGAACACCACGAAGCCCCGGTGCGCCTGCACCGCCCGCTGAACGATGGCCAGCCCCAGCCCGGAGCCGCCCACCCGCCCCGAGACGAAGGGATCGAAGACGCGCTCGCGGATTTCCTCGGCCACGCCCGGGCCGTTGTCCGTCACCGCCAGGAGCACGGGGTCCTCCAGCGTCACCCCGGGAGGGATGTCGTCGGCCCGGGCGCGACGCAGGGAGACGCGGACCCGCGCTCCCGGGCCTGCGGCCTGCACGCCGTTCAGCACCAGATTCACCACCACCCGGTGCAGGAGGTCCTCGTCGCCTTCGATCCGGAGCAGTTCCCCCTCGACGGCAATGTTGGTGCCCGGCGGGCAGTCCGGATGCCGGCGCACCACGTCGGCGCCGGCGCGCGCCACGGCCAGCAGATCCAGCTCGCGGCTGTTGGTCACCCGCACGCGGGAGAAGTCCAGAAACTCGGTGAGGAGGCGGGCCAAGCGATCACTCTCGCGCACCACCAACTGCGCCAGGAACCGCTCGTCGGGGTTGGCCCGGGCGGACCGCGCCAGCTGCTCCACGGAGGACCGAATGGACGCCAGGGGGTTCTTGATCTCGTGGGCCAAGGACGCCGACAGCTCGGCCACGGCCTCCAGCCGCTCGGTGCGCAGGTGCATCTCCTCCAAACGCTTCTGATCGGCGATGTTGCTGAAGATCGCCGTCACCGAGGGCTGCTGGCCCGGCTCCACCTCGAGCGCCGTGGTGGCCAGACCAATGGGAAACCAGGTGCCGTTGACTACCAGGCGGCCTTCGCCGCGCACGACCCGCTGTCCGTGACGTTGTGTCGAGACGATCGCGGCCCACAGCTCAGGGGAGCGCGCGCGAAGCACTTCGCCGAACGGCCGGCCGACCAGCGGCCCCGCCGCCACGCCCAGCAACTCCTCCGCCGCTGGGTTGGCGTAGAGGAGGTTCCCCTCGCCGTCCACCGTCACGATGCCGCTGCGGATCATCCGCAGGATATCGCTCGCCTCCAGCCGGAGCCGGGTGACTTCCTTCTGGAGGACCTCGCGCTGCGCACCAACCGCGCTCACCCGGCTGGCGAGCCAGCCCGCGGCGACGGCTACGCTCAGGAACACGAAGATCTGCAACCCGACGCGCACCGAGAGCTGGATGGGGTGCCACCACGCGATGTCGGCCAGGTACACCAGGCTCGCGAGTACCGTCACCAGGAGCCCGGAGGCCACAGGCATCAAGACGGCGCTCACGGCGATCACCAGGATGTACAGCGCGGAAAACTCGCTGTCGGCCCCGCCCGTCACGTGCACGATGGTGGTGACTAGGGCCACGTCGAACAGCGACTGGCCGTAGAGGAACGTCTGACGCGGCCGGGCCCGCCGGATGTGCGTGTGCCAGACCGAGACGGCGCTCACGATGACGCTGGCAATGGCAGCGATCGCGAGCGCGAGCAGCACCTCGGGCGGCTGGCCGCCGAAGTAGAAGGCCGCGGCCACAAACACCACCATGGCCAGCAGTACCCGCCCGACGTACACCCACTGGAGCAGCCGGTGTGCGTTGGGGAGAGAAGGTGCCCGCTCCAGCCCGGCCCCTAGGACTTTGCCGCCAATCCAGCGCATGCGACCGGAAGTATTCGGGTGGGTGTGGCAAATTGCAAGACCGCGAGGTTCTTGGGCAGCGGGGAGGGCGCGCCGGGAACCCAGGGGCCTTTTCGTTTACCGTTCTCCGTAGTCCGTAATCGCAAGGAGTCAATAGGGATACCGGACAACGGATAACGGGAAGCGCAAGTTCAGCGAGCGATGACGCCGATGTTGGCGATCGTCTCCCCCTGATTCATGGAGGGCACGGCGCGGACGAACGTGATGACTCCGGCCGCCGGCGCGCGTGCCTCCCAGATGGTCTTGCCGAGGTAATCCGTGACGTAGCCCATCTTCATTCCCTCCGCCACGTAGGTACCGCGCTCCACCAACGGGTGGAAGATCCCGCTCGCCTCGCTTGCCACGCTCACCACGCGCTCCATCCACACCGGGTGCTCCACGAACTGCACGGGGCGGTCCAGCATCCGGAGATAGGCCATGATGCCGAGCGTCCCGTCGATCAACGCCTGCACGTCCTCGGGCTCAACCGTGCCGGCGCGGCCCGCTTCCACCGTGATGGACGGCTTGCCGCGGGTGGACGCCGTGTTCTCGAGGTAGCGCGAGGCGGCGGGGTCTTTGGGGCGGTCGGCCGAAATGATGATGTGGTCGAGGCCAAAGGCCAGGACCATGTCGCGCGAGATGGAGTCCTGGGCCGGGTTGCCGGTCTTGGTCCAGTAGCTGTAGGGCCGGAGGTTCTCGTCCATGTCGCCGCCGTGCATGTCGATCACGTGATCGCTCTTCAGGATCACGTCTCGCGTGAGCACGAAGGAGGCGCGCTCGGTCTGAGTGCCCTGCAATGAGCCGGGGAAGAACCGGTTCATGTTCTTGCCGTCTACCGGGTTCAGGTGCGGCACGATCCGCTGGAACGAGGCGACGTTGATGAGCGGGACGATGATGACGGTTCCCGAGATCGTCGCGGGGTCCAGCAGTTCGATCAGTCGCTCCAGCGCGATGACCGAAGCGTACTCGGTGCCGTGAGAGCCGGCGGCGAGGGCCAGCACCTTCCCCGCTGTGGCACCGTTGACCACGGCGACGGGGATGTCGTAGCCGGCGTCGCTGCCGGCGGGCACGGAGATGACGCCGGTGGCCGTCTGGCCGCGGGCGGCGCTGGCGGTGCCCACGGTGAAGCGGTCGGGGCGCTGTTGGGCACCAGCGGCGGTCGCCAGCAGGGCCAGAATGGTCAAGGTCGTTGCGGTCAGGCGCGGTGAGATGCTCATGGGGCCTCGGGATGGGGACGCGGGACGGCGTCGGATATAGCCTCCCTCCACTGCTCCGGCGAGGGGCGCCTGCGGACCTTGACCCGGCAGAGCCTTGAGGCATATGCCCCATCGCACCCCTCCGCTTCGCAGGACATTGACACCGCCGGCGACGATTTGGTACTACTCGGCGTGCGTTCTGGAGCGATCATGGCCGACGACATGGGGACCTTCCGCGTAGACATCGAGATCGAGAACCCGGCGCGGCCAGGCGAGAAACGGCTCCTCGAGGCCGTGCCGGTGGATACCGGGGCCGAGCTGTCGTGGGTGCCGGCACCGGTGCTCGAATCCCTTGGGGTGGAGCACAATAACCAATGGCGGTTTCGTCAGGCCGACGGCTTTGTCCTGGAACGGTGGACCGGCACCGTCGTGATCCTCTCGCGGGCAGACGAGCGGGCGACGAGGTCGTCTTCGGGGAGCCCGGAGATCTCGCCTTGTTGGGATCGCGGACGCTGGAGGGGTTCAACCTCCGGGTGGAGCCGGTCACCAAGAAACTGGTGGACGCCGGCCCGGCACCGGCCGCCGCCGCGTGACACCGCGGCGGGCCGCTCGGCTCGTCGCGCCCCAGGCCGACTAGCCCAGGGTCTCAGAAACGAAACAGGTGGCTCGTCCTGAGCCACCTGCCGCGTCTGCCGCTTCTCCCGCCTCTGCCGCCGCCCCTACTGCACCGCGTTGATCATGCTGAAGATCGGCAGGTACATCGCCACGATCATGCCGCCCACGATCACGCCCAGCACCACGATCATGACCGGCTCCATGAGGGACAGCAACGCGGAGACCGCGGCGTCCACTTCGTCGTCGTAGAAGTCCGCGATCTTGGTGAGCATCTCGTCCAGGCCGCCCGTGGCCTCCCCCACCGCAATCATGGAGGTCACCATGGGCGGGAACACGCCCGACTTCTCCAGCGGGGAGGCGATGGTTTCGCCGCCCGCGATGGAGGCGCGAGAGCCCATGACGGCGTCGTGGATCACGCGATTGCCGGCCGTCTTGGCGGTGATCTCCAGGCCGTCCAGGATGGAGACGCCGGAAGAGATCAGGGTGCCGAGGGTGCGGGTGAAGCGCGAGACGGCCGACTTGCGGAGCATGTCGCCCAGGACCGGCACGTTGAGCATGAGCTTGTCGAGCGCGAGCTGGCCGCCCTCGGTGGCATACCAGCGCTTGGTGCCCCAGAAGAGGCCGAAGGCCGCCAGGCCCATGGCCCACCAGTAGCCCTGGAGGATCTGGCTCATCAGGATGACGATCCGCGTGGGGAGCGGCAGCTCCAAGTTCACCGACGCGAACATGTTCTGGAAGGTCGGGATCACGAAGATGAGAAGCACCACTATCGCGATGGCCGCCACCGAAAAAATCACCGCCGGGTAGATCATGGCGCCCTTCACCTTGCGGACGATGGCGTCGTTCTTCTCCAGGAAGGTCGCCAGCCGCAGCAGGATGGTGTCCAGGATACCGCCCGCCTCGCCGGCCGAGACCATGTTCTTGTACAACTCGGTGAAGGCGTTGGGGTGTTTGGCCAAGGCGTCGGCCAGCGTGTGGCCGCTCTCCACGTCGTACACCACTTCTCTGGTGACGGCCGCCAGCAGCTTGTTCTCGGTCTGCTTGGCCAGAATATCCAGCGCCTGCACCAGCGGCAGGCCCGAGTTGATCATGGTGGCGAACTGGCGGGTGAAGATCACGATGTCGCGGGTGGGAACCCTGCCGCGGCGTTTGGCTTTCTTCGCTTCGCGGACCCGCACCAGAACCAGCCGGTTCTTCCGGAGGTGCTGGACCACGTGGTCCCGCGACGGCAGGTCGATGCTCCCGGTCTGCTCTTCGCCGGTCGGCGTGCGGGCGGTGTACTCGAAGACGGGCATACGCGGACTCCCCGGAGGTTAGCGGCGGGCTGGCGCGGCCGGTCGCTGGCCAGGTTTGCCGGCGGGGGCATCCTCGCCGGGCACCGGCTCGCCGATCATGCGCAGGAACTCGTTCTGATCCGGCGCCACGCGGAGCACCTCCTCTAACCTGATCTCGCGTCCCATGTAGAGCCGGTAC
>Ga0209751_10000264_pt1 | contig 56291 bp, 56 predicted proteins | sample RifCSP13_1_FD_184019 | JGI IMG/M metagenome (GOLD analysis project Ga0209751, IMG submission 184019) | Soil microbial communities from Rifle, Colorado - Rifle CSP2_sed 13_1 (SPAdes) (version 2) | ecosystem: Environmental > Terrestrial > Deep subsurface > Rock core/Sediment | place: Rifle...
CAGCGTCGCCGTAGATTCAGCCTCTATGGGCTCTTGCAAGCAAACTTAGCAAAGGCTAGGGCGTCCAGGCTCCGGGAGAGCCTGTTGGCTCGGGTGTGGCGTGGCCGATGAAGCATTTGGTCTCCCCGCTCTGAGATGGGGAGAGCGCTAGGATGAGCTATCCGCTCAATAAGGTTTGCGCGGTGATCCTGCTCTCACTGGCGGTGCCCGCGACTGCCGATGCCGAGCCCTGCCGCACCCAATCCTTCAGCGGGGCATCCTATCTCGTTTGTAGCTTCGACCTAACCAGAGACGAGCTGCGCACGTACTGGCGCAGAGATGACGGCAAACCCTATCGGACCTTTGCCGCGCTCGCCGAGGATCTCGAACGGAAGGGCAAGTCGTTGCGATTTGCCATGAACGGCGGCATGTACCGAAGCGATTTTCGGCCGGTCGGCCTTTACATCGAGAACGATCGCGAGCTCATGCCGGCCAATACAAGGAAGCTCACCGGCGCTCCCAGCCAGATACCGAATTTCTACAAGAAGCCGAACGGGGTTTTCTATCTAGGCAACAACGAAGCGGGCATTCTCGAGACGGGCCGTTTCCTCGCCGAAAGGCCAGATGCGAAATTCGCCACCCAGACAGGGCCGATGCTCGTTATCGACGGGGCGATCCACCCAGCATTCATCGTTGGTTCAACCGATCGCAAGCCGCGGAATGGCGTCGGCCTGTCGAGCCCGACTGAGGTGCACTTCGTCATCACCAAGGGATGGGTGAACTTTCACGAGTTTGCCCGCTTCTTTCGCGATGGCCTGGGCTGCAACAATGCGCTCTTTCTCGATGGAGGCGCGGCGCCTGGCCTCTATGCGCCAGGACTTGGCCGCAACGACGCCCCTGGCCACGGGGGCTATGGGCCGATCATAGCTGCGGTAGATTGATAGAGCCGTACACACTCTCCAGCAGGGCAGGAGACGGCCCAAGCATCACCCACCCGGGGCCGCCCGGGCGATGGCGCCGCAAGGCATCCCGCCCCGGGGACATTGCGCCGCGAGCCAGCGAGCCCCCAGAGGCACTTGGCCGCGAGCACCCACTAGGATTGCCATATTCTCCTCCGCTGCCTGGCCCTAGGGCCGTCAGCTTTTGGCGCTTCACCAGGCAGTTGGATCAGCCTCGGCGGGGTGCTACATCCTCCGGTGCTTGCACCACCAAGTCCACATGAGACCCGATGACCGGCGAGGAATTGAGGACGATCCGAGAAGATCTCGGCCTGAGCACAGAGAAGTTGGGTCGAGCTCTCGGCTATCAGGGCGCCTACGGGATCGCCTCGCGCCACATTCGGCGCTTTGAGAGCGGTGCGCGGCCGATTCCGCGACGGATCGAAAGGCTGGCGGAGATGTTTCGGCTGCACGGTGTTCCCGAATGATGGGGCTAACTGCATATCCTTGGACCTAGGGCCACCACATCCTTGGATCTAGGGCCAGCCACGGAGATTGACAAACCGTCCCATTGGCAGTTCCAGAGCTGCTCCATGGGGTCTTAGTCGACGGTTAGTAAAAGTTAGTTCGCATGGAGACCGCGCCACGATCAAGCGAGGGCACGTAGTGACGGTCAAAAATGCCCGCCCTCTCGATCAGGAAAGGTGAGTCACGTGCGTGCTCTAGGTTTGAACGTTCTTGCTGCAACGTGTGTGGTGGTCGGCCTGACGGTCGTCACCCCAGTTCCAGGCAATTCGCAGCCGAGCGGTCAATTCTCGGGCTTTGGTCAAACTAACGTCGGTGTGGTGAAGGAAGTCGGTTATCGTCATTGGCGGTCTCGCTATGCTCGTCCCTATTGGCGGTATCGCTACGCATATCGTCCCTACCACTATCGCCCCAATTACCGACTCTTTGGCGTCGGGCCTGGTCGCTACTTCGGTGTCGGGCCTGGTGCTTACGAATGCTATGGCTATGACTGCAACTGGTGATGTTAGGCCCGCCAGCCTGTGGTTAGGCTGTGCCGCCGAATCGATGACCTTCGCTGGCCCTGGGACCCGCCTCTCTAAACGTTCCATCTCGTTTGTTGGAACAGCTCTCCTTCAGTGCTACTGCCTGACGCCTGGGGACGGTGAGGTGGCTGTCTGGAGGGCCCTACGCCCCACCCCGGGGGGTGGGCGGGGGTGTCTTGGCCCTAGGACCACGCAAAAAACAGCCGCCAAACTGCTCGGAAGCAATTTCAGGTCTCGCGCGTCATGGGGTCTTAGCCGGAGGTTGATAAAAGTTAACATTGGCGCGGAAAATCGCTGCTCGAGTGCTCGAGCAAAGGCGCGAAGAAGAGGCTGCCCGCCAAGCCGCTATTGACGCGGCGCTCGCCAGGTCGCCCCCGCCGCGCGTCTCCAAAGAAAATTGGACCGATTGGAACAGGTACGGCTGGTTTGTCTGTCCGGGAAAACGACAGCGAACCTGCTCAGATCCTGCCTGCGCGATTGGCGCTAGTTGCGAGCGCATGGCTGAGCTCGGGCTTGCCGGCGACGGCTCACCGCTCCGCCGCAAGGACCGGCTTCGCTGCGGTGCCAGGACCCGAAAAGGCGCGCCCTGTCTGGTCAGGGTCGAGGCGGGCAAAAGACGCTGCCGCTTCCATGGCGGGCTCTCAACGGGCCCTAGGACCCCCGAGGGGAAGGCGAGAATCGCTGCAGCACAGCGCAGGCGATGGGCGGAGTGGCGAGTTCGACCCGAACCTAAGGCTTAGGCTGCGGCCTTACCGCGAACGTGGCCCTCCGCCCGGGCAATCCTTTGCTGTAACTCTTTCCGGCGTTTTGGGTCGTCACAACGCTCCAGCTCGGCCACAAGCTCTCGATGCCTTCGGCGCCACCACCATTCGTTGACATCTCGGCCAGCGCCATGAGGACGGTTCCGTTCTTCCTGACTGCCCTGGTCAGTCTCTCGCACCGAGGAGCCGTCGGCACTCTCTCCTTGCTCAGGACGTTGTGCTCCCTTTGCGACTTCGGAGGGGTCCTCAAGGTGTGGTGGCAAGGTGTCTGGATGGCCCTCAGGGCCAGAAGGCACCGTTTCACGACCAGTGTTGTTTTCAAAGGGTTCCTTAAAGGGTTTAGAGGACTGATCGTGCCTCATTGAGTGGCACGCTTGTTCCTTACCGACAGGCACGTTTGTGCCTATCGCTTCTTCCTCGCGTTCATCAGAATCGTTTGGCTCTCCTCCATCGTTTGCTTTTCGGAAGTTGGCCACCCGCTCCTCGAACATCTGGAATTTCCGGCGCAAGCCCTTCCAGTTCAATTGGTACGCATTGGAGGCGCTGCCGCGCCTCGTGCGCTTGAGTAGCACGCACAGCCTGAAAAGTTCCCGAACAGCTTTTCGCACAGTCCGCGGACTCAACTTCGTCTCGTGAGCAAGAAGTACTTGTCCGGGGTCGCACCGACCGGACCTCTTGTTGGCATGCCATATCAACGCCGTTGCCACCGAATGGGCGCTCCCGCTCATCCGCATTGTTCCTATCGCGTATAGCGCAAACAGCTTGTCGAACTTGTCGGGCGGTTCGTAGTGAACGCGAGAAGGATACCGATTTTCGATCTCGTGCTGAATGTAAAGCTTGCGAGCAACGTCCTTGAGAGACTGGCTCATGCGTCGCCCTCGGTATCAAGGGTCGACGCCGACATCTTGCGCCGCAGTTGCGATTTGCGGGCCGCGATCAGTGGGCCGATGTTAAATGTGGGGATGTGGCCCCTGGCCGCCCAGTGATAGACTTTTCGGGGCGACACGCCAAGGAAAGCGGCGATCGGCTTCGCGCCTACCAATAGGTCATTGGCAAGCGGAACATCTTCTTCACGCAAGGGACGACCTCCCCTTGGGGAGCGCCGCTACGCACCGCACGCCTCATACATGAGCAGAGTAAGCCTCATAAGGCGATTTGGGGCTGCATGTAAAGGTCGGATAAATCTAACCTGGGGAAATCGACGCGAACATGCCGAGTATGTCGCGCGTGTGTCGCGTGGAGTAGCCGGTGCGAGATAGAAACCGTTGCAAACGCTCGGTATTATGTCGCAACTTTTGGCGTTTGATGCGACATACAAAAATCGGTTAAGTGATTGAAAATAATGGTGCCCAGGGGCGGATTCGAACCACCGACACGCGGATTTTCAGTCCGCTGCTCTACCAACTGAGCTACCTGGGCCTCTTAGGCAATTTGGTGAGGCGCGGCCTCTCCTGCAAACCGGAGGACGAGCCCACGAGAAGGCCCTGGCTTATAGAAAATCGCCCCTCCCCTGTCGAGTGGGGAGCGAGCCACGGACAGCGCCGTTCCCCGGCTCAGGCCGTTCCTCGCCCCGATAGCGCCGCGGCACACCTCTTCTCGATCTCCACCACGATCAGGAGCGCCACGCCGATGCCGACGATCAGCGCCCCGTCCAACGGCGCGACCGGCTCCGTCTTGAATACCCCTTGCATGAACGGGACATAGGTGAAGGCGAGCTGCGCCGCCACCACCACGATCAAGGCGATGAGGACGGCCGGCGTGCCGAGCACACCCTGCCAGGTGAGCGAAGGCCCGTGGATGTAGCGCACGCTGAATAGGTAGAAGATCTCCATCACCACGATGGTGTTGACCACCATGGTGCGGGCCAGGTCGATCGAAAGGCCGCGCTCGATGGCATAATAGAAGATGCCGAAGGCGCCCGCGACGAACAGGAGCGAGACGAAGCCGATGCGCCATAAGAGCCGCCGATTGAGCAGCTTCTCGCTGGGCTTGCGTGGCGGTCGCCGCATCGCGCCTGGCTCGGTCGGCTCGAAGGCGAGCGTGAGCCCCAGCGTGACCGCGGTGATCAGGTTGATCCATAGAATCTGGATCGCGGTCATCGGCAGAGTGAGGCCGAAGATGATCGCCGCGATGATCGCGCTCGCTTCTCCGCCATTGGTGGGCAAGGTCCACTCGATGACCTTACGGAGATTGTCGTAGACGGTGCGTCCCTCGCGTACCGCGGCGACGATAGAAGCGAAATTATCGTCGGCCAGCACCAGCTCGGCGGCTTCCTTGGCGGCCTCGGTTCCCTTGCCGCCCATTGCCACGCCGATATCGGCGCGCTTCAACGCAGGAGCGTCATTGACGCCGTCGCCGGTCATGGCCGTGACGGCATCACCCGCCTGCAACGCCTTGACGAGACGCAGCTTGTGCGCGGGGCTGGCGCGGGCGAACACCGCGACCTCGCGCGCAACCTCCTTGAGATGTGCGTCATCGAGTTGATCGATGGCCTGCCCGGTGATCGTCTTGAGGTCGGGAGCGAGCTTCAGCTCGCGTGCAATGGCCTCCGCCGTGGCGGCGTGATCGCCGGTGATCATCTTCACCTGGACACCGGCCTGCTGGCATTCGCGGATCGCTGCAAGCACCTCCTCGCGGGGCGGATCGATGAGCCCGAGCAGACAGATCAAAATGGCCCCATGCTCCACGTCGGAGAAATTGAGATCGCGCTGGCCCTTGGGCAGTTCCTTGACCGCCACCGCCAGCATGCGCCGGCCCTGGCGCGCATTGGTGTCGGTCTCGTGCCGCCAGAACTCGCGGTCGAGCGGCTCGTCGCCGAGAATCCCGCGCTGGCGGCTGCACATCAGTAATAGCCGCTCGGGCGCGCCTTTGAGATAGGCGAAGGCGGTGCCGTCCTCATGGCTGTGATGCAGAGTCGCCATGAACTGGTGCTGGGTGTCGAACGGGATCTCGTCGGTGCGCGGCAGCTGCTTGCGCAGCAGCGCCGCATCGTATCCGGCCTTGACGCCTAGGCTTACCAAAGCCCCCTCCATCGGATCGCCTTGTACGGTCCAGACGCTCCCGACCTTGCCGAGCTCGGCATCGTTGCACAGGATGGCGGCTCTTGCCGCTTCGCTCAGAGTCGGGTGACGGGCCGGCTCGACAATGACGCCGTTAAGCTCGAACGCGCCTTCCGGCCGATAGCCCGCACCCGACACGTCGAATCGCCCTTCAGTGGTGATCAGGCTGCGCACCGTCATCTCGTTCCGGGTCAGCGTGCCGGTCTTGTCCGAGCAGATCACCGAGACCGAGCCCAGGGTCTCGACCGCCGGGAGCCGCCTGACGATGGCGTTGCGCGCCGCCATGCGCTGCACGCCGATGGCCAGCGTGATGGTCATCACCGCCGGCAGGCCCTCGGGGATCGCCGCCACGGCAAGCCCGATCATCACCATGAAGGCTTCCTGCCAGTGATAGGCGCGCACCAGCACGGCGAACGCGAACAGCGCGGCGCTGCCCACCAGAATGAGGATGGTGAGCTTGCGCGCGAGATCGTCCATTTGCCGGATCAGCGGCGTGGTCAGCGTCTCGACGGTGCCGACCAGCGTGCTGATGCGGCCGAGCTGGCTGGCCGGCCCGGTCGCGACCGCGACGCCCGTGCCGGTTCCGCTCGCGACAAAGGTGCCGGAGAAGGCCATCGAGACCCGGTCGCCGAGCGGCGCCTCGGCGGCGGCGGGCGCCACTCCTTTGTCGACCGGCACCGATTCGCCGGTCAGCGCCGCCTCGTCGATGCGGAGATTGCGGGTGCGGATGAGGCGGAGATCGGCCGGCACGCGGTCGCCGGGCTCCAATATCACGAGGTCGCCGGGGACGATGTCTTCCGCCGGAATGGCGGTTCGCCGTCCATCGCGCAGCACCGTGGCGCGCGGGTCGATCATCGCTCTGATGGCGTCGAGCGCTCTCTCGGCGCGGCCCTCCTGCACATAGCCGATGATGGCGTTGAGCAACACCACGGCGAGCACCACGGCGGCGTCGACCATATGGCCGATCAGCACGGCGAGCACCGCTGCGGCGAGCAGCACATAGATCAGGACATTGTTGAACTGGGCGAGGAAGCGCAGGATCTCGCTGCGCTTGACCGCCGCGGCGAGACGGTTGGGACCGAAGTGCTCCTTGCGCGCTTTGGCCTCGTCAGCAGTAAGGCCATGCCGCCCCGTGTCGAGCGCGACTAGGACCTCGCCCGTAAGCTGAGCATGCCAGGAAACCTCGGGTTGGCTGCCTTGATCCGGCCTTCGGGACCTAGCCATGTCGGGAACGCTGACCCGGGGCCCCATCGTGCCTATTGGTCGTCGTCTGGCCCGCTTTCATCCTTGGCCACAGGTGCGCCGGGCACGGCGTAGCGGCCTTGGAGCCAGCGGCTAAGATCGACATCGGCGCAATGCTTCGAGCAGAAGGGCCGGAAGTCGCGGGATTGAGACTTGCCGCAGATCGGGCATTTGGGACGCTTGGCCGGTCCCTTCGCCCTCTTGCCAGGGCCTGGGGCGTGCTCTCCGCGGGCGCTCACTCAGTCTCGACCTCGGCCTTGGAGAGCCAGAGATGGCTCACGGGGAAGCCTTCGCCCTGGAGCAGGCTCACCACCTCGGTGAGCGGCAGCCCCACGACATTGGTATAGGAGCCCACCATCTTCACCACGAACGAGCCGGCGATGCCCTGAACGGCGTAGCCGCCGGCCTTCCCCTTCCACTCGCCGCTCGCCAGATAGTTGCCGATCTCCTCGTTGGAGAGATTGCGGAACCTGACGCGCGTCTCGACCACCCGCTCGCGCACGCGGTCGTCGGGGGTGATGAGGCAGACCGCGGTATGGACGCGATGGGCGCGGCCCCTAAGCATGCGGAGCGCATCGCCGGCCTCATGCTCGAGTTCGGCCTTGCCGAGCACGCGGCGACCGACGGCGACCACCGTATCGGCAGCCAGCACGAAGGCCTTGGCATAATCCTTATCGCCGCGGATCAGCTTCTTGGCCGCCTCGGCCTTGGCGCGGGCGAGCCGGCGCACGATGTGGCGCGGCACCTCGCCCTTGGTCACGCTCTCGTCGATGGTGGCGGGGCGGAGCGCATCGGGGGTAATACCCACCTGCTCGAGCAGCCCCAAGCGCCGCGGCGAGGCCGACGCCAGCACGAGCTTGGGCCGGAAGGAACTGGGCGCCGCGGCCGGGCGCCGTGCGGCGCGCGCAGGCGGAGGCAGAGCCCTGGCCTTGCGCGGCTCGGGCTTCGCCTCGGCTTTTTGAGGATCGGTTCGCCAGAACCCGAGCCTACTTAAAGCGGTAAGTGATCCGACCTTTAGTGAGATCATAAGGGGTCATCTCGACCAGAACCTTGTCGCCCGCAAGCACCCTGATGCGGTTCTTGCGCATTCGTCCCGCCGTATGGGCGATGATCTCGTGTTCGTTCTCGAGCTTCACCCTGAACGTCGCATTGGGGGGGAGCAGCTCCGTCACCACCCCCGGAAATTCGAGCATCTCTTCCTTCGCCATAAGGCTCCTTCCGCATCGAAGTTCGGCGGAGAATGGTCGTAGGGGCGCACAAAATCAAGGACGATTCCGGGGTCGCCTCCTTCAGCGATACCGGCCCTGGCGCGAGCTAAATCCCGCGCTGCTTGGCGATCGCGCCATAAGCCTCGTTGAAGGTGACGATCTTTTCGGTGGCGATGGTGACGAACTCCTCCGGCACGCCACGCGCGATGAGCTTGTTGGGATGGTTGTCGGCGAGCAGCCTGCGGTAGTGACTCATCAACTCTTCATCGCTGATCGACGGCTTGACGCCGAGCACGTCGTAGGGATTGCGCTTGGCGGCGATGACGTGGCGCGCCTTGACGTGGCCGAACTCGGTGTCGGTGAAACCGAAGCGCTTGGCGACCTGCCCAAGGAACTGTTCCTCCTCGGGATGCAGCGCCTCGTCGGCCTTGGCGATGTGGAACAGACCGTCGAGCACGTCCTCCAGCAGCTTGCGGTTGCCCTTGAATACGATAACGAGCTCCTCGGCATAGGTCTCGTAGCCGGCGACGTCCCGCTTGGCGAGATTGAAGACGCGGGCGGCGTGCTTCATCTCCGCGTCGGACACCTTGAACGCCTCCTTGAAGGCGAAGATTTCGTCCCTGGTGACGACGCCGTCGGCCCTGGCCATCTTGGCGCCAAGCGCGATCACGCCGACGGTGAACGCTACTTGGTTCTCGGGCCTATCCCGATCGGGATCGACGACGCGATCCCCTTTCATGCCATCGAGCAGCGCGCCGATCCGGCCCCCGATCGCAAGTTCGGTACTGGCAGCGAGCTTATCCCAAATCGACATGCCGAACTCCCCCGGGCCACTTGGCTAGGCTGACATAAGGACTTTGACTAACATTTCCCGGATGAACCGGTATAGCCCTAAAGCTTGGCCTATTCCGGCTTTCGCGGCAACGCTGCCCCCCCTCACCCGGTGCCTGCCGCGCTGACCTCTTCCCATCGGGGAGAGGAGGAGCAAGCGGAAGCGTCTCGCCGCCTGTCAGCGCGAGGCATAAGGAGGGATGCGCGGAGCGCCCGAAGGCCGCGTCCGTTGCGCAAATTGGGCGGCCTCATGGGCGCCCCGCGCGCGGCGATATTGAAGCCCATGCCGCGACGCCTTACCTCTGTTTCCCCCTCGCCTCGAAGCGAGGCGCGGAGGAATTGACCTGGCGTGTTTCAGACCAGGCGGCCGCGAGTTAGGACCCCTGAGGCTGGTCCGTTAGCCGGCCGGCGGGGGTCGGGGCTTGCCATTTGTCTCGGGCCCCACTTGTCCGCCGGCACCTCAGGCGCCGCACCCTCCCCCACATGACAGAGACGGCCTAGGTCACGCATCCCTCATGGGGAAGGGATGGGGCGAGTTTAACCGAGGCGCGAGTGGCGGGGATAAGTTTGTTGGGGCGGTTCGGCTTTGTGCCATTAGGAGATGTTGGCGTACCGAGCGACGGCTCAAACCGAGAAGTCAGCGGGCGCGAAATGCCGAGCGCAGCAGGCTGGCCATGCCGATGGCATAGACGGCCGCCACCATGACGTCGAACACGCGGGCAATGAAGAGGGAGCCGCTGTCCTGCGGCAAGGGAGAAATGCCAAGGCCCAGCACGATGAGAAAAGTGATCAGGGCAACGGTGTAGATCGGTCCCTGCTCGCCACCGCGTGCGATACGGTCGCCAAAGAGAAGGCCGACCAGCAAGACGACAAGTAGAAGAAAAGCGGGAGAAGGAAGGAGAGTGACAAGAAGATAAGCAGCGGTCGCGGCTAGACCTCCGACAAGGTTGCCAAGAATCAAGCCAAACGCAGTGCCACCGCCAAGGTCAGCCGGTTGGCGCAAGATACCAATAACCGTCAAGACGCCGACGATACTCACCGGCGAAACTGTCAGCATAAAATAGATCACAAGGCTCATCAGCACGGCCGCATTGGCGAGCGCGACGGCGACGGCATCCCGTTCTTTCTGCGCCGGAGCCGAGACGGGACGAGCTTGCACCCGCATTGGGAAAAAAGCCTGAGCCGCGAAGGTCAGAAGGACCGCGAGCGCACTTCCGGCAATCAGCGAATAAATGAACCCGTGAGCTACGGACATAGATTCGGTAGCAAGCAGGGGAACGACGGCTGTGGTGATGAGGAACATCGCCGCCACGCCGGCCGCCTGGCCGCGGGCGAGCAGGAGAAACGCGAGGAACGTCACCAGAGAGACGACGAGAAGCAAGACGAGCGGGCTATCGACAAAAATCTGGGCGACCAAGACGGCGAAGGCGCAGGCGGCCGCCATTACAGCGACAAAGGCAACGCCTTTCTTGACGCTCAACGGCTCGCGCCCGGACAAGAGTTGAACAGCAAGCATGGCAGGCAAGAAGGGAAAGTCCCAGCCGAGAACCTCGCCGAGCGTTAGGCCCACGGCGGCGGCAAAAGCAATCCTGAAGGCCAGCGCATGGGCCTCGCCGGCTTCTTCGGCCTGTGCCTGTGTCTGTATGGTAGCGGTGGCAGCGTTAGCTGACATAGGTCAGAATCGCTACGAGTCTTATCCAGAACGCTCCAATCGTGTTCACGACGGCATTGTCGGTCGCATAGACGATTACGTTTGCCTGCGAGCCATAGCGCACGCTGCCTGGGGCATAATCCTGACGGTTGGGTTCGATCTTAACGGTGAAGCGTTGGGGGTTGCGAACGAGCCCCATCGACTCATTGATCTTCGGCAGCCCCGTGTCGGGATCAATCGATCCTTGCGACACGCCCCAGCCGACACTTTGCACTTTGGCGGCAAAAATACGCCCGGGGAGAGTATCGAGCACAAGCTCCACCGGATCACCCGGCTTGACGTTCTCCAGGCTGTTCTCGCGAAAGTTGGCGTTGATCCAGGCGTCGCTGGTATCGATGAAAGTCAGGGCCGCCTGACCCACGGCAACAAATTCGCCATCGGTAAGCTGCAGGTTCGTGATGACGCCATCGGAGGGGGCAACGACCGTCGTCCGAATAAGATCGAGCTTTGCCTGCTCGACGGCAGCTAAGGCTTCGCGAATTTGAGGGTTATCGCTTCCTTGTGGACCAAGCTCCTGGCGAGCCCGCTCGACCTCGGATGCTGCCTCGCGTACGTTGGCTTCGGCGACTTCGATTTCCTTGACGGCCCTGTCTTCCCTGGCTTTGGCGTAAACTCCCTTTTCGACAAGCTGTAGGACGCGGTTTGCTTGCTCACGGATATTGTCGCGTGAGGCCTCCGCCTCGATCAGGCGTTCCTGTGCCGAGGTAACCGCGGCGGTGCTAGCGCCAATGGTCTGGCCAACACTCGCCAATCTTGCCTCGGCTTGTTTTAGCGCAATTTCGTAGGGCTGGGGGTCGATGCGAAAGAGTGTTTCGCCGGCGTTGACCCTTTGATTGTCGACCACCGGCACCTCCAGTACCCGTCCAGCGACCTCAGGTGCCATGCGCACGATGAACGCCTGAACCGTGGATTGTGACGTGTAAGGCGTCATCCGGTCCGCAACGATTGAATAGAGGAATAGTCCGATGATTACCGCGAGAACGATGAGCGTCCATCGTCTTACCGGATCGCGCGGGGTCTCATTTTTTGCCGCCATAACAAGACCTCTTAGTGGCCGGTCTAACCTAGTGCGCGGAGCCTGAAGTGGCCGCAATGATGCCGAGTGAACCTAGTCCGCTAACCGCCAATTGGACAGCAACCGCGGTCAATAGGATTGCGAATACAACTTCAGAAATAACCAGACCGGTGGGATTCAGGCGTTTCGCCAGCTTGTCGATGTTGGCAAAGATCAAATAGTCGAATGCCCCAACCAATAACACGAGCCCCAAAACCAGTCCGGCGCTTGCCAATGAGACGACCTCGTCAGACGCAATGATCAGTATCGTGATGCCGACCGGATTCAGCAGATAGGGTACGGCCAGTGGGTAGACCGCGAGATGTTTTGGATCCTCTTGAACCCCAATCTCCTCCGCGGCTTTCTTGCCCGGTCCAGAGATCATATTGATTGCCAGGATGGCCAGGATGATCCCGCCAGCAACCGCAACGGCACCGCCGGTGATGTGGAGAAGCCGCATGAGCAGCGCTCCAAAGGCGAATAGGACGAGCGCAGTAACGACCGCCGTCACAACCATCCGCCGGCCTACGGCCCGCTGCGTCTCCGCATCGAAGTTCTTGGTTTTTTCCAGGAACGGCACGAGGGCAATTTTGGGACCCATACCGATAAGCAAGAGCAGAAGGAGCTTCGCCACCAGCGCGAAATCGATTACCGAGAAATTCATGAAGATCCGCTGTCTCGCTTGTTGAGCATCTGGCGGCGTTATGGCCCGCTAACGACCACCGCAACGGGTGGTTACCATCTCCTGTTGCGCCATGGCGGTCAAGGCAGGGGCGTTTGGGCGGCACTCGACGAGTCCGCTTAGGGATGGCCGCTATCGAGCAAGCTCAGGTGACTCCCCCCTCCTCCAAATCATCAGCCCTTCCAGTGGAGCGCGCAGAGGAGCGTGAACAGGCGGCGGGCGGTGGCGATATCGACGGCGATCTTGCCCTTGAGCCGCTCTTGCAGGAGGCGACTCCCTTCGTCGTGCAAGCCGCGCCGGCCCATGTCGATGGCCTCGATCTTGGCGGCGGGCTGGGTCTTGATCGCCTGGTAGTAGCTCTCGCAGATGAGGAAATAGTCCTTCACCAGGCGGCGGAAGGGCGACAGCGACAGCATCACATGCTGGATCGGCGTGCGCTCGACATCGCCCACGGTGAAGACGAGGCGGTTGTCGGCGAGCGACAGGCGCAAAGTATAGGGGCCGGCCTCGTGGGCCTCGAGCGCGAAGCGGTTCTTCTCCAAGAGATCGAAGATGGCGACCTCGCGCTCGTGCTCGACCTCGGCGTTGTTGCGGCCGATCGAGGCCTCGTCGAGCGTCACCGCGATGAGCCGCGCTGCTTCGGGCCAGGTTTCAAGCGCGTCTTCTTCGTCCTTGACGGTCATGACCTAGTCTCGGCGATTGAGCCTGATGGCGACGGAGCGGCGATGGGCGTCCAGCCCCTCCGCCTCGGCCAAAATCATGGCCGACGGCCCGAGCGCGGCGAGAGCGTCGGCGTCGAGCTTGAGGATCGAGCTGCGCTTCATGAAATCGAGCACGCCAAGACCTGAGGCGAATCGCGCGCTCCGCGCCGTGGGCAGCACGTGGTTGGTGCCGGCGACATAATCGCCGATCACCTCGGGCGTGTAGCGACCGATGAAGATGGCGCCAGCATCGTGGATGCGCGCGGCAAGCGCGTCGGCATCGCGCGTGGCGATCTCCAGATGCTCCGGCGCCAGCCGGTCGGCGAGGGCAGGCGCCTCATCGAGGCTCTTTACCAGAATGACGGCGCCAAATTCCCGCCAGCTCGCGCGCGCGATCTCGGCGCGGGGCAGTACGGCCAGCTCGGCCTCGACCGCGTCGGCGACGGCGCGGGCGAAATCCTCATGGTCGGTGATGAGGATGGCTTGCGCGGCACTATCGTGCTCGGCCTGGGCGAGCAGGTCAGAGGCGATCCAGGCCGGGTCGTTGTCGCGGTCGGCGATCACCACCACCTCTGACGGTCCCGCCACCATGTCGATGCCGACCTGGCCGAACACCTGGCGCTTGGCCGCCGCCACATAGGCGTTGCCGGGGCCGACGATCTTGACGACCGGAGGGATGCTCTTTGTGCCGTAGGCGAGCGCGGCGATAGCTTGCGCCCCGCCCACGCGATAGATCTCGCTCACCCCGGCAAGTTCTGCCGCCACCAGCACGAGCGGGTTGAGCGCTCCTTGCAGCGCCGGCACCACCATGGCGATGCGGGGAACGCCGGCGACCTTGGCCGGCAGGGCGTTCATCAAGACCGAGCTCGGATAGCTCGCCGTGCCGCCCGGAACATAGAGCCCGGCGGAAGCGACCGGCGTCCAGCGCTGCCCGAGCTCGACGCCGAGCGCGTCTCTATAGAGGTCGTCCTTGGGCAGCTGCCGCTGGTGATGGTCGAGGATGCGGTCATGGGCGAGCTTGAGCGCTTGCAGCGTCTTCTGGTCCACCTTGGCCCGCGCCGCTTCGATCTCGCCTGGCGTGACCCTGATGCCAATTTTGCGCAGGTCGAGGCCATCATAGGCGAGGGTGAGATCGACCAGGGCTTTGTCGCCCTCGGCGCGCACTTGGCCGATGATGGCGGCGACCTTATCGTCGACGTCTGCCGCCTGCTCGCGCTTCTGCGCGAGAAGCGCCTTGAAGCGGTCCTCGAAATTAGGGTCGGACGTCTTAAGCCACGCAGCCATGGCGCGGGCGTTAGGAGCCGCTCGCGCCGGGCTCGCTGCCCGCGCCGGGCTCGTCGCCCGGATGCTCAGGCTTGCGGCGCGTGCGCCACGCGAGGCCCAAATCCCTGAGCTCGGCCTCGATGCACTCGACCTCTAGCTGGATGGAGGCGTCGCCCGAGAAGGTGAGCGTCACATAGCCGCCCGGAGCCTCCGCCGGCTCGAAACGGACGGCAAGCAGCGACAAGACCCGTTCGCTTGGCCCGGGCTTCACGTTCTTCAGTTGCGCGCCGAACACGCGGTCGAATCTGAGCGCCGTCCGCCGCCGCCGATAGTCCTTGCCGCCCGTTTTCGTCGCCTTCTCCCAATCGAAGCGGTTCAGCACGGCGGCAAAGCGCTTTTGCCCCGGCACATAAGTCATGTCGGCGACGCGCAGCACCGCGTCCTGCAGGAGGGAGGACACGACGGCGAGATCTTCCTCGTCGAGGGCGATGAGTTTCAGCTGTTCCATGGCAACCGGGGCAGAGCTTTCTCGCATGAGCTAGCACGCTCCGGCCTGACATGAAACTGGCAACTTCGGCAAAGCCTCAGCTCGATAGCCGCTCGATCTGGGCGCCGCATTGGCCGAGCTTGTCCTCGATGCGCTCGAAGCCGCGGTCGAGGTGATAGACGCGGTCGATCACCGTCTCGCCCTGCGCGGCAAGCCCGGCGATGATGAGCGAGACCGAGGCCCGCAAATCGGTCGCCATGACTTGCGCGCCGCGCAACCCGCTGACCCCGGTGACCAGGGCGGTGTCGCCCTTGAGCTCGATGCGGGCGCCGAGCCGCGCCAGCTCCTGCACATGCATGAAGCGGTTTTCGAAGATGGTCTCGCGCACCTGCGAGGTGCCGTTGGCCATGCACATCAGCGCGATGAGCTGGGCCTGCAGATCCGTGGGGAAGCCCGGGAAGGGCTGGGTCTCCACCGAGACGGCGCTCAAGCCGCCGCCGTTCCGCGCCACTCTGATGCCGGTCGGCCTTTCCTCGATTTCGACCCCGGTCGAGCGCAAGGTCTGAAGCGCCTCCTGCAACAGGTCGGCGCGGGCCCCGTCCAGCAGCACGTCGCCGCCGGTGATGGCCGCCGCCATGGCATAGGTCCCCGCCTCGATGCGGTCGGGAAGGACGGTATGCTCGGCGCCGTAGAGGGTCTCTCGCCCCTGGACCCACAGCGTCCCGCTGCCGATCCCCTCGATCCTCGCGCCCATCCTGACGAGACAGTTGGCGAGATCGACGACCTCAGGCTCGCGCGCGGCATTCTCGACCAAGCTCTCGCCGCGGGCCAGCACGGCCGCCATCAAGGCATTGTGGGTGGCGCCCACCGAGACCTTGGCGAGCGCAATCTTGTTGCCGGTCAAGCCTCGGGGCGCCCGCGCGATGACATAGCCGCCCTCGAGCTCGATCTCGGCGCCAAGCGCCTCGAGCGTGGTCAGGTGCATATCGACCGGGCGCGTGCCAATGGCACAACCGCCCGGCAGCGAGACCTTCGCCCGGCCGCAGCGCGCCAGCAAGGGCGCCAGCACCCAGAAGCTCGCCCGCATGCGCGCCACCATCTCGTAAGGCGCCGTGGTATCGACGATCTCCGCCGAGGTGAGCCTGAAGGTCTGGCCGTCGCTCGTGCGCTGGCCCGACCGCTTGCCGGCGATGGTCACGTCGACGCCGTGATTGCCCAGAATGCGGGCAAGGAGGTTGACGTCGGCAAGACGCGGAACGTTGTGAAGCGTCAGCGTCTCGCGGGTGAGAAGGCTGGCAATCATCAAGGGCAGCGCAGCGTTCTTGGCGCCACTGATAGGTATGGTGCCGTTCAAGCGCTGGCCGCCGACAATGCGGATGCGGTCCATGGCTGTTACTCCCTCGCGCCCCTGTCCCCGTCGCGCAGTCTGAAGACCCCCGTCTTCATCGGCCCCGCCCCCGTCCGGCTTGGGCCAACAGTCCAATCTACTCCCGCGGGCTTAGCTCTGTCTCCCCTCATCGCCATCCCTTGCGGACCTCGCCTTGGCCTTGGCCTGCGCCTTGCGTTTCAACAGGTTGCTGCGAAGCTCCTGCTCCAGCCGAGCACGGCGCTTAGCGCTTTCCGCCTGCCTCTGTCCTGGCTTGTCCTTTGGCTGTCCGGTCATCAGCCCTACACCCTACTTCGATCTTCTTTATATCATGCCTACATCTTGGGCGGGCGCCCGACGAAGGTGGCTCCGCCTTGCATGGCCTTCCCCGCTATGGCAGGGTCGCGCCCGAAAAAGCGAGGCCTACTCGGGGAGCGGGTTGTTAGCCACCTTCGAGGCCTCGGCCGATTCTCTAAGCCGTCGTAGCTCAGTGGTAGAGCACGTCATTGGTAATGACGGGGTCGGTAGTTCAATCCTACCCGACGGCACCATTTCAATCGGGACTAAGTCGGTATTCCCCGCCTCTCAGGGTCTTCGTGCCAACGCTGCCCTAACCGACGCACCAGTGCGGCGCTCTCCTGCGGCGCATGGCGAGGTTGAGAGCGTTGGGTGAAGCGAAAAGTCCTCGGCCACCTGCTTGAGCGCCTGAGCATGAGCCGGTTTGACCGTATAGTGCACATGGGCAGCGCCTAGGCCGGCATTGAGCCGGTCACACTCGGCGCGCGCTCTTTCCTCATTGTCGAAACACAGAAACGCTCCGTTGCGGATGACCGGCTTGGACGTGGGCCCAAAGATGCTCTCGGCGCCGCGGTGAGCCCAAACCATGAAGAACTGTGGGTCGGCTTTCATTGTGGAGTCCCCCCTCCCGCGAATGCGATTGCAATAGAAACGCTCTCGCATCGCGGCCAGTTCCAAGGGGGCTGGACGATTGCGGCCTGGCCTCGTGCCGCCTCCTCCCAGCATTGGAACAAACGTCACTAAGCGGCGTTCTCCCGCCTCCCCCGAGTACAAGCGTAGTGGAGAAAAGTCATGAAAACTCTCGTTTCCATGTTTGCGCTGGCCTTGGCACTTGCCTTTACCGGTCCTGCCTTCGCCGGAGGCGCGACAAAAGCAACCAACGCGGCCGATTGCGAAAAAGCTGGCGGCGCGTGGAACGCTGATACGAACCAGTGTTCAAAGAAAAGTGGCGGCTATTAAACGCTCGTTTTCTCACCAGCTTGAATGAACGGGGCGCTCGCTTCGGCGGGCGCCCTTTCGGAACCGGTCCGCCGCGTTGGAGGCGCCAAAAGCAGGAAGGGATGGCTGCTATGCGTCACCTGAACGTCGTGATGGTCAGGTGCCCTAATACGGGGCGCGCACTCTCAACGGGCGTTGAAATGGATGCGGCAACATTTGAAGAGCTTCCTGATATTCGCTCGCAAATAATGTGTCCCGTTTGCAAGCTCCATCATATCTGGTCGACGCGCGAGGCATGGCTCGATAACCCGCCTCCTGCCGTCCCGGAGATCGCCTGGTTGATCTTAAATAACCGAATTGCGGAGAACGATTAGGTTAGTCAAGCGCGCCGGATGGCTTGCCACGTCTCGTCACTGCGCCGCGGGCTGTAGAGGGCGTTTAGCGTCGGCCTCCGTCGCCTCGCGCCTGCCCTTTTCTTTTGTGAGGCTGTGAACGGGGTGGGGGTCAATAATGAGGGAATGGGGCCATGCGGAACGACCAAGCTGAGACGCTGATGCGACTGGTGAGGGACCAGGAGGCGCTAGAGATCCAAAGGGAAGCGGAGGCGCGCGCCATCGCGCACGGGTTGATCCAGAACCATATCGGCCGCAGCCGCCGGGTCACCGACATTGAGGAGTTCTATGCCGCCATTGTGCAGGCGCTTATGGCGGCGCGCGCAAGGGCGCAGGCGGATTGCTCGGGTGAAGACGTGTTGACGCTGAACTAGACGAAGATCGACTGCTCAACCACATCGTCGATTAAGGCCCGCTAGAGCGAAATGCCGAATCTGCCGAGCGCCCATACCATTGCGGCGTAGAGCAATATTGTCAGCAGGCAAGCGAGCCCCAGAGCGGCCCAGAAGCCGAGGCCCCCGCGCAGCAGCGCGGGCAGCACCAGGAACATCGGCAACGTCGGCAATATGAACCAGAATGTCGATTGCGCCAGCGACGCGATTCCCTCCGTGTCGTTCGTATCTCGCCACAGCCAAATGAAGGCGAGGATCGAGATCAGGGGCAATGACAAGATGATGGCGCCGATGGCCGGGTTGCGCTTGGCAACCTCCGAGACCGTCGCAATGATGACGCCCGAGAGCAGCGCCTTTATGGCGGCGTACAGCATGCCGATTCCGACCCCAAGCTCTTGTGGAGGCCGATGTGCAGTCACCTTACACTAGCTGATGCAGACGCTCATCTCCATCCAGCAATGGCTCTATGGCGGCATGGGTCAAGGCCTCGGCGATGTCGCGGGGGGAAACGCCAGTGCCGTCCTCTTTGCCATGGCCGCCGCCGTCCTGTTCGGCGCGGTTCACGCGCTCATGCCGGGCCACGGCAAGACCATTCTCGTCTCCTACCACCTCGGCCAGCCGACGAGACCGCTCGACGGCTTCGTCAATGGCGCCATTCTTGCCGCGACCCATGTCGGCCTCGCCGTCGTGCTTGTGCTCGCGGGCTTCGCCGTCATCAGCCGCGCCTTCGCCTATGGCGGCCGGACGCCCCAATTCGAGACCGCCAGCGGCGTCCTGATCGTGCTGATCGGCGCCTTCCTACTCTGGCGCTCGCTCTCGAGCGAGCATCGCGCGAGCTCCGGAAGCGGCAAGACGCTCGCTTTCGTAACGGGAATGATCCCTTGCCCGCTGACGACCTTCATCCTGAGCTATGCCCTGGCGCGCGGCATGTTGGCGGCAGGACTATTGGTGACTGCGGCAATGACGGCCGGAATGATCGTGGCCATTGGCGGGATAGCGTTGGCGGCGGCCGTCTTCAGAAATCGCTTTGTGCAGCTCCTGTCCCGCACAGAGAGTGTGAGACATAGGCTTGGTCAAGCGCTCGAGGTGGGTGGCTCGCTTGCGGTAATTGGCTTCGGCCTCTGGACGCTCTTCCGGGCGTGAGGCGTTACGGCCCTAGCCCTTGTTGAACAGCGCCCAGGCCGCGTAGCATAAGGTCACCGCTAGGATCGGCCTGAGCAGCCATTCGGGAGTAAGCCCGGCGAGCCGCGCGCCCACTAAGATGCCGGGGATCGACCCGCCGAGCAGCGCCAGCAAAAGCCCGGTGTCGACATTGCCCAGACCAAAATGGCCGAGGCCTCCGAGCAGCGTGAGCGGTACGGCGTGCGCAATGTCGGTCCCCACCAGCCGCTTGGCCGGCAGCAAGGGATAGAGCGCCGCCAGCACCGTGACGCCGATCGCCCCTGCCCCGACCGAGGTCAGCGTCACGAGAAGACCCAACACGACGCCGAACAGCAGGGTCGGAAGCGTGCGCGGCGGGACATCTCCCTTGTCCTCGCGGGGCGAGGTCCGCGTGACGAAGGGATAAAGCACGATTGCCAACCCGCTTATGGGCAGCGCCACGACAAGGCCCATCCGGATCCAATGGGCGAGCTTGACGGTATCGACCGGGAGGAAGGCCATGACGGCGAGCAGACCCGCCGCGGCCGGGAGGCTCCCGGCGGCGAGCCTCAGTACCACCGGCCAATCGACATGGTCTGAGACATGGTGACGCCAGCTGCCGGCCGTCTTGGTGATGGAGGCATAGAGCAGGTCGGTGCCGACCGCCACTTGCGGGGGCACGCCGAAACTCGAGATGAGCAAGGGCGTCATCAGCGCCCCGCCGCCGACGCCAGTCAGGCCGACCAGGAGGCCGACGGTGAAGCCAGCCGCCATGAGCGGCAGCAAATGGGCTGCCCAGCTAAAATCAACCATTGCCGAAGAAGCCCCCTCCCCTTGCTCGCAGGCCAAGCGCGCGCCCAGACCCGGGCGTCTTCCATATATAGCGGCTTAAATCTCGATCAGCACCGGTACCCCGACCGAGCGTAGCAGAACCGCCACCTCCTGCGCACGCCGGTTGAACTCGGCGAGATCGGCCGGAGAATCGCCGAGATCGGAGCAAATCCCCCGCGCCAGCAGCGCCCGGTCGAGAACGAGCACGTTGTCGCCGACCGCAGGCGCGCCGGCCTGCGCCCAGCTGATGACGCCGCCGGCCACCGTCGCACCGTCGATGGCGCTGACCAGCACGAAGCTCCCGGTAAGCGGCAGGTCGCGGAACAGGTCGATCGCGGCAGGCCGTCCGAGCAGGATACGGCAATCGGCGATGTCGTTGACGCCGCACGCATGGGCGGGCTGAGACGCCAGCGTCTCGAAGTCGACCAGGGCCGAGACGCTCATGCTCGTCACCGGGGTCAGGTCGGTCGCGGTGCGGAGCAAATAGCCCGCTTCTGGATCGAACGGCGTCTCCGAGAGCCAGACGAGGCGCGCCTCGATCACATCGGCATTGGTGGGACGGCGGGGGACCTCCGACAAGACAGCGCCGCGCGAGATGTCGAGATCGGTGTCGAGCACGAGGGTGACCGCGTCGCCTTTGCTGGCGAAAGCGCGATCGCCGTCCATGGTGGCGATGCGCCGCAAGGTGGCGCCGAGCCCGCTTCGCGCATCGACGATCCTCTCGCCGATTCCGATCCGCCCCGAGGTAACGGTGCCGGCATAGCCGCGGAAATCGCCCGCGGCGCGCAGCACGAGCTGCACCGGCATGCGGAAGGGCGCATCCACTTGCACGGCTTCGGGGTCGACGGCTTCGAGATAGTCGAGCAGCGTCGGCCCGGCATACCAGGGCATCGTGGTCGAGCGGTAGGCCACATTGTCGCCGGTCAGCGCGGCCACCGGAATGATGGTGACCTGGGCGAAGTTGAAGCTCCCGGCCATGGCGCGGAAGTCGGCCTCGATCTCGCGGTAGCGCGCCTCCGACCAGTTGACGGCGTCCATCTTGTTGACCGCGAGCACCACGCGTCTGATGCCGACCAGATCGCAGATGGCGGCGTGGCGGCGGGTCTGGCGCTTGGCGCCGTGGCGGGCATCGACCAGCAGGATGGCGATATCGGCATGCGAAGCGCCGGTCGCCATGTTGCGGGTATATTGCTCGTGCCCCGGGGAATCGATGATGATGAAGCGTCGGTCTGGTGTCTCGAAATAGCGCCAGGCGATGTCGATGGTGATGCCCTGCTCGCGCTCGGCCTGGAGTCCGTCGAGCAAGAGACTAAAATCGATCCTCTCGCCGTTGACGGCGCGGTTATGCGAGGCGAGCGTGACGGCCGCGCGCTGGTCCTCGGTGACGCCCGCCGCGTCCCACAAGAGCCGGCCGATCAGGGTCGACTTGCCGTCGTCGACCGAGCCGCAGGTCAAGAGCCGCACCAACGCCCCTCTTTCCCGACGAGGGACGGTCGTGGTCTCAGCCGAGACGTTTTCTTGGAGCGCAGCCAGATTCATCAGAAGTAACCCTCACGCTTCTTCATCTCCATGGCCCCGGCCTGATCGTGATCGATCAGCCGCCCGGCTCGCTCGGAATATTTCGCCGCCAGCGTCTCCTCCACCACTTCATCGATGTCGGCGGCCTCGGACTCGATAGCCGCGGTCAGCGGCCAGCAGCCGAGCGTGCGGAAGCGCACTTTGCGTAAGACCGGCTTCTCGCCGGGCTCGAGCCGCATGCGCTCGTCGTCGACCACGATGAGCTGGCCGTTCCGCGTGACGACCGGGCGCTCCGCCGCGAAATAAAGGGGGACCACGTCGAGCTTTTCGAGCGCGATGTAGCGCCACACGTCGCCTTCCGTCCAGTTCGACAGCGGGAAGACGCGCACCGTCTCGCCCTTGCCGAGCCGCCCGTTGAGCAGCTGCCACATCTCCGGCCGCTGGCGGCGCGGCTCCCAGCGGTGCCCTGCGGCGCGGAACGAGAACACGCGCTCCTTGGCGCGGGACGCCTCCTCGTCGCGGCGCGCGCCGCCGAAGGCCGCATCGAAGCCGCCGGCATCGAGCGCCTGGCGCAGCGCCACCGTCTTCATCACGTCGGTATAGACCGACGGCGGGTGGTCGAAGGGATTGATGTTGCGCGCCAGCCCGTCGTGGTTGGTGTGCACGATGAGGTCGAGGCCAAGCTCGCGCGCGGTCTTGTCGCGGAAGGCGATCATGTCGCGGAACTTCCACGTGGTGTCGACGTGCAGCAGCGGGAATGGCGGCTTGGCCGGCCAGAAGGCCTTGCGCGCCAGATGCAGGAGCACGGTCGAATCCTTGCCGATCGAATAGAGCAGCACGGGGCTGCGGAACTGCGCCGCGGCCTCGCGGAAGATGTGGATGCTCTCGGCCTCGAGCAGCTTGAGATGGGAGGTGAGCGCGGTCATGCGGCCCTCCCCTCGCGATTCGGGTTCTGGTGCAGCCCGCACTCCTTCTTCTCCTCGTGCTCCCACCACCAGCGGCCGGCGCGCGGGTTCTCGCCGGGCAGCACCGCGCGGGTGCAGGGCGCGCAGCCGATCGACACGAAGCCGCGCGCGTGCAGCGGATTGACCGGAATATTGTTGGCGGCGATATAGGCGGTGAGGTCTCCCGTCGACCAGTCGGCGACCGGATTGACCTTGACCAGGCCGTGAGCTTCGTCCCAAGCGGCGAGCTTCACGTCCGCCCGCTCCTCGGAATGCTCGCGCCTGAGCCCGCTGATCCATCCTTGCGCGCCATTGAGCTCGCGGTTGAGCGGCCGCACCTTGCGGATCTCGCAGCAGGTTTTGCGGTTCTCGACCGAGTGGCGGAAGCCGAACACCCCGTCGCGGGCGACGAGTTGCTCTATCTCGCTCGCCTCGGGCGCAACGAGGCGGATGCGGACGCCGTAGCGCAGCTCCGACAGCTCGACCGTCTCCAGTACCTCGGGGAACAGGCGCCCGGTATCGAGGGTGAAGATGTCGATGTCGGCGCCGGATTCGGCGACGGCGTGCAGGATCGCCTGGTCCTCAAGCCCGAGGCTGGTGGAGAACACGATGCGGCCTTCGATGCGCCGCCGCATCTCCCTGATGCGATCGGTGAGGCTCTTAACCCGCGCCAGGCGCTGGTCGAGCTCGTCGGCCTCTTTGCGGGAGGCATCGCGGCGCAGCGGCAGAAGATTGCGGTAGCCCCGCTGGTAGTTGTGCTGGATGCGCGACACTGACGCCTTCCAGTCTGACGCCTGCTCGGGGTCGGCGATCTCGGCGGTGTCGAAGCCCGAGCGCAGCAGGAACTGCGCGAGGTCGGGGATCAAATGGCCGACCGCCCTGATCTCGCCCTTGAAGCCATGCCGCTCGCGCAACAGCACGGCGAGGCTGATGCCGCGCCCATCGGTGACCACGGGGAAGCGGATGGCGATGGGGCCGGCATTTCCTCCCACCGCAGCCGCAAGCGCGCTCCCGTCGGCGTCCGGCTCGAGCAGCGTCGCCGCCTCGGGCGGGTTGGGCAGAAGCGAACCTGTGGCAAGATCAACCAGCGCCATAGAGAGCCTCCTTGAAGGGCTGAGCCCCCACGCGCCGCCACGTTTCGAGGAAGGTCTCTCCGTCGCTGCGCTTGGCGAGGTAGGTGTCGATGATGGTGTCGATCGCTTGCGGCACCGCCTCGGCGCGGAAGCCGGGGCCGATGATGGTGCCGATGGCGGCGTCGTCCTTCGGGTTGCCGCCGAGCGAGATCTGGTAAAGCTCGGTACCTTTCTTGTCGACGCCCAAGATGCCGATATTGCCGGAATGGTGATGGCCGCAAGCGTTGATGCAGCCCGACATGTTGAGCCGGAGCGGGCCGATCAGCTCCTGCCGCTTCGGGTCTTCGAAGCGCTTGGCGATCTCCTTGGCGATCGGGATCGAGCGGGCATTGGCGAGATTGCAGTAGTCGAGCCCAGGGCAGCAGATCATGTCGCCCAAGAGGTCGTAATTGCCGGTGGCCAGGCCTTTGGCATGAAGAATGTCGTAGAGCGCGGTCACGTCCGCGGTGGCGACATGCGGCAGCATCAGATTCTGCGTGTAGTTGACGCGCGCCTCGTGTCGGCTGAAGCGCTCGGCGAGATCGGCGACCAGCTCCATGGCGTCTGAGCTGGCGTCGCCCGGCGTGCGGCCGGGCTCTTTCAGCGAGACCACCACGGTGGAATAGCCGGGCACGCGGTGCGGCCGCACATTGTGCTTGAGCCAATTGGCGAACACCGGATCGGTGATGCGGCGCTGGTCGAGCCCTTCGTCGCGGATCGGACGGCGCTCTAGATCGGGCGGCGCGAAATAGGACATGATGCGCTTCCGCTCGTCGTCGGGCAGATCGATGGCGTCCTTGTGGGTCGCTTCCCAATCCGCCTCGACATCCTCGCGAAACTTGTCGATGCCGAGCTGATTGACCAGGATCTTGATGCGCGCCTTATGGATATTGTCGCGGCGGCCGTGGAGATTGTACACGCGCAGGATCGACTCGATGTAGGAGAGTAGGTGCTCCTTCGGCAGGTACGCGCGAATCTCCTGCCCGACATAGGGCGTGCGGCCCATGCCGCCGCCGACCAAGACGCGGAAGCCGTTCTGGCCGTTAGGCCCGCGCACGATCTTCAAGCCGATATCGTGGAAGGCGATGGCCGCGCGATCCTCGGCGGCGCCGGAGATGGCGATCTTGAACTTGCGCGGCAGCCAGCTGAATTCGGGATGCAAGGTCGACCATTGGCGCAAGATCTCGCACCACGGCCGCGGATCCTCCAGCTCGTCATTGGCGGCACCGGCAAAGGGATCGGCGGTGACGTTGCGCACGCAATTGCCGCTCGTCTGGATGCAATGCATCTCCACATCGGCGAGCGCGGCGAGCACGTCGGGAATATCAACCAGCTTCACCCAGTTGAACTGCAAATTCTGGCGCGTGGTGAAATGGCCGTAGCCGCGATCCCAGCGCCGCCCGATCATGCCGAGCTGGCGGAGTTGCGCGGGCGAGAGCACGCCATAGGGAATAGCGATGCGCAGCATATAGGCGTGGAGCTGAAGATAGAGTCCGTTCCTGAGCCTAAGCGGCCTGAACTCGTCCTCGGTCAGCTTGCCGGCAAGCCGGCGCTCGACCTGATCCTTGAACTCCGCCACGCGTTCGCGCACGAAAGCGTGGTCGAACTCGTCATAGCGGTACATCGTACCAATCCTTGGTCAGTGTGGTGCGGTGCGCGGCGCGGATGCGTTCGCGTACGGAAAGCGGATCGACCACGCCGCCCTTGATCTCGACCGGCATGGGGTAGACGGCGACCACCGTACGCGCCTTCATAGCCTTGTCGGCCTCAGCTTCGAGCACCTTGGTCTCCTCCTCGGTCTCGGCCAGGCGCGCGCGGTCGATCTCCTCGGTCCAGCTGCCGTCGGGAGCGAGATAGACGACGATGCCGTCGATCAGACGATTGGCGGTGACGACGTTAGGCACGCTTGAGCTCCTCCAAGCCAAGGATGTCCTCGACGATGCCGGATGCCGGCAGACCCGCCACCTCGCCGAAGATCAGCACGGCGGGGCTCTTGAGTCCGAGTCGCTCAGGGTGACCGGCAAGTTCGGCGATGGTCGCGAGAACGCGGCGCTCATCGTCGCGGCTGGCATTCTCGACCGCGAGCACCGGGAGGTCAGGCTTGAAGCCCGCCTCGAGCAATTTGGTGGCGATCAGTCCCGCCGTGGTCACGCCCATATAGACGAGCAGCGTGTTCTTGCCGGAGGAAAGCGCGGCAAGATCGAGATGCTCGAAGCTTGGCTCCTCGCCGCCGGCCTCGTGGCCCGACAGGAAGGTCACGGTGTGCGAGACGTCGCGATGGGTGAGCGGAATTTGCAAGCTCGCCGCCGCGGCGATGCCGGCGGTGACGCCGGGAACGATCTCGATGGCGATGCCGGCCGCGCGCAGCGCGTCGAGCTCCTCGCCGCCCCGGCCGAAGATGAACGGGTCGCCGCCTTTCAGCCTGACCACGGTCTGGCCGGCCTGCGCCCGCGCGATGAGGAGCGCATTGATCTCCTCTTGCGGAACGCTATGGGCGCCCTTGGCCTTGCCGACAGGGATCAGCTCGGCCTCGCGCCGCGCATGATCGAGCACGCCCTCGCCGACCAGGCGGTCATAAAGAATGACGTCGGCGGCTTTCAGCGCGCGCACCGCCTTCATGGTAAGCAGCTCGGGATCGCCGGGACCGGCGCCGACCAGAAGCACGCGGCCGCGCGCGGCAGGCTTTTCCGCCGCCTCCTCGATCGCCACCCCGATCAGCGCCCGCGCCTTGTCCTCGTCGCCTTCGAGCATCGCCTCGGCGGCGGCGCCTTCGAACACGGCCTCCCAGAATTTGCGCCGCGGCGGACCCGACGGCAGCCTTTCGGCCACGGGCCCGCGGAATTCCGCCGCGAGCTTGGCGAGCGCATCGAGCCGCGGATGCAGCTCCTGCTCCAGCCAGGCGCGCAGTCGCTGCGCCAGCACCGGCGACGCGCCTGAGGTGCCGATCGCCACGGTAACCTCGCCGCGGTCGACGATGGCCGGAAGCGCGAAGGTGCAAAGCTCAGGGCGGTCGGGCACGTTCACCGGCACGCCAAGCGCGCGCGCGATGGCCGAGACGCGGGAATCCTCTTCGTTGTTCTCGGTGGCGGCAATGACGAGAGGGCGCCCGCGCAATTGATCGATGCCGGGCCGCGCCGGGAGGAGCGACACGAGCCCTGCCTCGACCAGCGCTTCGATCTCGGGCGAAATCTTATCGGCGGCGATGTCGACCGAAGGAGCGCGCTTCAGAAGGAGCCGCGTCTTGACCCCCGCCAGCTCGCCCCCGCCCGTCACGAGCGGCGGCTTGCCGTCGAAGCTCACCAGGATGGGGAAGGTTCGCATGTTAGCTATCCTCCCACCGCCACACGCTCGGCCGGTGTATCGGCGAGGCTTTCGGGCGCCAGCTCGACCTCAAGCCCATCAAGCTCTTTCGACATGATGATCTGGCAGCACAGCCGCGAGCGCTCGTCGACATTGAAGGCGCCGTCCAGCATTTCCAGCTCTTCGCTGCTCGGCGGCGCGAGCTTGGCCACCCACTGCTCTCCCACCCACACATGGCAGGTGGCACAGGCGCATGCCCCGCCGCATTCGCCCTTGATGGGCAGGCCCCAGTCGCGGATCACCTCCATGACGCGCCAGCCTTCCAGCGCCTCGAGGCGATGGGACGTGCCGTCAGGCATATGCACGGTGACGAACATTGGGTCAGGCGACCTTCAACAGGCGTTGCAGCTCTGAGGACGAGGTCGTGTACTGGAAACGCAAGACCTTGTCAGGATGCACGTAGCGATAAGCGGCTTGCGCCATCAGAGCCGCCTCGTGGAAGCCGGACAGGATGAGTTTCAGCTTGCCGGGATAGGTATTGATGTCGCCGATGGCGAAGATCGAAGGCGTGCTCGTTTCGAATTTCTCGGTATCCACGGGGATCAGGTTCTCGTTGAGATTGAGGCCGAAATTGGCGATCGGCCCGAGCTTCATGGTGAGTCCGAAGAACGGCAGAAGCGCATCGGTCTCAATGTCGAAGGTCGAGCCGTCAGGCCGCTTGACGACAATTGCTGCGAGCTTGCCGTCGTTCCCCTTAAGATCCGATGGCTGGCCGATCTCGAATTTGACCAGGCCTTGGGCCTCGAGCGCGCGCATCTTGCTGACCGTATCGGGCGCGGCACGGAACTCCGGCCGCCGATGGACGAGCGTCACGCTTTGCGCGATGGGCGCGAGATTGATCGTCCAGTCGAGCGCCGAGTCGCCGCCACCGGCGATGACGATGCGACGCCCTCGGAATTGATCGATCTTGCGCACGGCATAGAACACGCCGCTCCCCTCATAAGCCTCGATGCCGGGGATGGGAGGACGCTTCGGCACGAAGCTGCCGCCGCCGGCGGCGATGACGATGACAGGCGCTATGAGGACCCGGCCGGTGTCGGTGGTGAGGCGCCATTTGCCGTCGACCGTCTTGTCGAGGGAGGCGGCCATTTCGCCGAAATGAAAGACGGGCTCGAACGGGGTGATCTGCTCGAGCAGCCGGTCGGTCAGCTCCTGGCCGGTGCAGACCGGGACGCTTGGAATGTCATAGATCGGCTTCTCAGGATAAAGCTCGGCGCATTGCCCGCCGGGCCGGTCGAGAATGTCCACGACCTGGGCTTTCAGCTTGGCAAGGCCGAGCTGGAAGATGGCGAACAGGCCCACAGGGCCCGCGCCAACAATAATTACGTCGGTAGAGGCCGCGCTCGCCGGCATCGTCACATCGCCCGTTCGTTAAAAGTGCCGCTGTCAATATGGGGAGTGTAACGAAAAACCATTCCGCCATATACCCTATAACTCGCAAAAAGACGCAAAGTGGTTTCTGAGGGCTGCAAAAAGTAGAAATTTTTTCTCCAAAGCCCGGCGCGCGCAAAGCCGCATTCGCCGGTGCTTGCGTCCACGCAAAATCCTTGCTGTGGCCTTAGGCTCCCGGCGAGGGACCCGAGGGTTTGGCCCGGGGCGGACCGCCCTTGACCAGAGCGTCCCTGATCTCCTCGAGCAGCTGCACCTCGCGCGAGGGCGGCGGCTCGGTCTGCGGCTCTTCCTCCTGCTTGCGGCGCAGGCGGTTCATGGCCTTGATCGCCATGAACAACACGAAAGCCACGATCAGGAAGCTGATCAAATTATTGATGAACACCCCGAAATTGATGGTCGGGGCGCCGGCCTGCTTGGCCTGCGCCAGAGAATCGTAATGCTCTCCATTGAGCGCGATGAACATGTTGGAGAAATCGACCCCGCCGGTCACCACCCCCATGGGCGGCATGACGATGTCATCGACCAGCGACCGCACGATGGTGGAGAAGGCGGCGCCGATGATGATGCCGACCGCCATGTCGACCACATTGCCTCTGAGCGCAAATTCCTTGAACTCCTGCAACATCGCCGTTTCTCCTTGCCTTGCCGACCAAGTCCAGTCACCACCCTGCCACGTTTGAACGCCAATGGTGCCTAGCTGGTTTGCAACCGGGCTGCTAGCTGGTACCTGACTGGCGGGCCACAAACGATGCGAACAGTGGACAGGGAGTGCGCGACGTGGCGACAGAGGTTCCCGTAAACGAGCATCCGGCGCGCGACCGCCATCAGATCCAGACGCTCATCCTCGCCGTCGCGATCCTGTCTACGGTCCTTCTGGCCGTCTTTTTTGCCGTCACCGCTGCCTCCTCGCTCAATCGCTTCGGGTTCCTGCACTTCCCGCTCGGCTTCTACCTTCTGGCGCAAGGTCTCCTCATCTTCATCGTCGCCGTGGCGTTCTGGTTCATCCGCCTGCAGGAGCGCATCGACCTGGCGCGCAGCGAGAGCGGGGAGCTCGGTTAGGCGATGAGCGTTCCTTCGCGCCTGCGCGCGCCGAATCCGCATCTTGGCGCCTATTACGGCATCGTCACCAGCGCCTTCGTGTCGCTCATCGTCATGCTTGCCATGTTCGAGCAGCTCGGCTGGGGGCGCCCGCTTTTGGCGCAGACCATGATGGTCGTACCGTTGGCGCTCTATCTCGTCATCGCCGTCGGCTCGCGGACGCTGCAGGCGGACGACTTCTTCGCCTCGGGACGGCGGGTGCCGCCGGTGTATAACGGCTTCGTGCTGGCGGCCATTGCCGTCGGCGGGGTGGGCTTCCTCGCCTATACCGGAACGGTGTTCTTTCTCGGCTTCGACGCACTCGCCATCGGTCTTGGCTGGACCTTCGGCATGTTCGCCGCCGGCGTCCTGTTCGTGCCTTACCTGCGCAAGACCGGTTCCTACACGCTGCCGAGCTTTCTCGGCCACCGCTTCCGCTCGCGCAGCGTGCGCGCGGCGGCGAGCGTCATGCAGCTCCCGCCCACGGCGCTCCTTCTTGTCGCCGAAATCAAGATTGCGGCGCTGATCGCCTCGCTGTTCCTGCCGGTCTCGTTCTCCCTTGGGGTGCTCATGATCGCGGCGCTCATCGCCGCGGTCGCCATCCTCGGCGGCATGCGCTCGTTGACCTGGACGGGAAGTGCGCAGTTCCTCGTCGGCGCGGTCGGCTTGGCGATCGTCGTGACCACCGTGTCGATCCTCCTCACCAACGTGCCCGCGCCGCAACTGACCTACGGCGGGACCTTCTCCGCCTTGCAGAACGCCGAGATCACGGCGGGCGTCACCCCGGTACAGCCCGGCCAACTCGCGACTGCGTTGCCGGGAGCGGCGCCGTTGCCGGTCATCAAGCCGTTCTTACAGCCCTTCGGCGTTCTCGGACCGGTCGATTTCGGGAGTTTGTTTCTCTGTCTTGCTCTCGGGACCGCCGCCCTTCCGAGCCTGCTGTCGCGGAGCGGCGTGACCAGCTCGATTGCCGAGCAGCGCCGCGCGAGCGCCTGGGGACTCTTGTTCGTCGCTCTGTTCGTGATGACGGCGCCGGCCATGGCCGCCTTCGCCAAGCTCATCGTCTTCCGCGACATCGCGCTTGCGCCGGCGTCTTCCCTGCCGGCGTGGCTCACCGAACTCGGCGGAAAGCACCTGCTCCAGGCCGGCGATGTCAACGGCGATGGGGCGATCGGGGCGGCGGAGCTTCTCTTTGGGCGAGACGGCATCGCGCTTGCGCTTCCTTCCGCCGCGGGGCTGCCTTACGTCCTCACCGTGCTCATGGCCACGGCGGCGATGGCGGTCGCGCTCGCTGCCTCGGCCTCTCATCTCTTCACCCTTGCGGCGAGCCTTGCCGATGACCTCTACCGTGTGCTCGACCGCCGCCAGACGCTGTCGCGGCTCACCGCCGCTTGGGCAGCGATTGCCGCGTCGGCGCTTGCCGCCGCCGTCTTCCTGCTCATTGCCGACCTCGATCCGCTTAAGACGGCGCTGCTGGCGTTCGCCTTCGCCGCCTCGACCTTCTTCCCAACGCTCCTCCTTGCCATTTGGTGGCGGCGATGCACCAAGTGGGGAGCCATGGCGGCGATGACCACGGGGTTTACCGTCATGCTGGTCGAAGCCGTCCTCGGCGGGGCGTTCGGCATCGGCCCGGCCGGCTTCACCACGGCGCTTACCAGCCTGATCGGCATCGTTCTCGCGCTGGCGGCAGGCGTTGCGGTAAGTCTCTATTTCCGGCAACCGTCCAAGGCCGAGGATGCCTATCGCGAGGAGATGCGCGATCCGGGCGGCGAGACGATCTACGATCGCGCGCGGATGCGCGCCGCGGCCGCAGCAGCCGCCGCGTCTGCGGCGGCGAACGCGTCAGGCCAGTGATCTTCCGGGGGAGAGCGGGAGCCCGATGAACGAGCAGTTAGCGCCCAAGGAGAAGCGCCTCACGCTTTATCCCGAGATCGTCCCCTACCGCACGGGACGGCTCAAGGTCTCGGGCCTGCATGAGCTCTATTTCGAGGAATGCGGCTCGCCGGCCGGAAAGCCCGTTGTGCTGCTGCATGGCGGCCCTGGCGGCGGCATCAATCCCGTCATGCGCCGCTATCACGACCCCAGAGCCTACCGCATCGTTCTCTTCGACCAGCGGGGTTGCGGGCGCTCGACGCCCCACGCCTCGCTGGAGGAGAACACCACCTGGCACCTCGTGGACGACATCGAGCGCCTGCGCGCGCATCTCGGCGTCGAGCGCTGGCAGGTGTTCGGCGGCTCATGGGGCTCGACCTTGGCACTCGCTTACGCCGAGACCTATCCGGAGCGGGTGACCGAGCTTGTGCTCAGGGGCATCTTCACCTTGCGACGCTCCGAGCTTGAGTGGTTTTACCAGGAAGGCTGCGGCTGGATCTTCCCCGATGCGTTCGAGGACTATGTGCGCGTTATCCCCGAGGCCGAGCGCGGTGACATGATCCAGGCCTATCACCGGCGCCTCACCCATGAAGACCCCGCCGTGCAGCTCGAAGCGGCGCGGGCCTGGAGCGCCTGGGAGGGCAAGACCTTGTCGCTCCTGCCCGACGCCGACCGGGTGCGCCGCTTCTCCGAGGACCACTACGCGCTCGCCTTTGCGCGCATCGAGTGCCACTACTTCGTCAATGGCGGTTTCTTCCACAGCGACGATCAGCTGATCCGGGACGCCCAGCGCTTGAGCTCCGTTCCGGGCGTGATCGTGCACGGCCGCTACGACGTGGTGACGCCGGTTAAGATCGCCCACGATCTTTCCCGCGCGTGGCCGGAAGCCGATTTGCGCATCGTCGCCGACGCCGGCCACGCCATGACCGAGACCGGCATCGTGCATGAGCTGGTCGCCGCGACCGCTGGGTTCTCCGATCGCTGACTTCAGGCTTCGGCCGAATGGCCGATGAAGCTGAGCGCGATGCTCCGCCGGTGCGGGTTCGCGCGATGCTCGATGAGATAGACCCCCTGCCAAGTGCCGAGCGTCATCCTGCCCTCCTTGACCGGAATGCCGAGGCTCGACGAGGTGAACATCGCCTTGATGTGGCTCGGCATGTCGTCGGGTCCTTCTTCTTGATGGGCGTAGCCGCGATCCTCCGGCGCGAGGAGATCGAGCGCGTCGGCAAGATCAAGCCGCACATTCGGATCGGCATTCTCCTGGATCGTCAACGATGCCGAGGTGTGACATACGAACACGGTGAGGAGCCCATTCTCGCCGGCGATGCTTTCGAGCCAGCTGGCAAGCTCTTGCGTGATCTCGATGAAGCCCTTGCCTGGGGTCGTTACCTCAAGCGTATGGCTCGCTTGCACCATCTCAGCCATGGCTGACGATACCCTCCGCGGCCCGCCCCGCCAGGCCATGGTCGGCGCCCCGCTTCCGGTTGACAAGGCCTGCGCCGCGCGTTGCCGCAAGAGCCGCCGCCCCGAAGGGTTTCCGGGGGGCTCCGTCCCACAATAAGGCGATCCTTAACGCAAAATTTACTCGGGCTTGCCACCGTGGTTCGACCGCTTCTTCGCGTGTCTTCTCGGACCGGTCCCTCGACCATTCTGACGCGAACACTCAGGGCGGACTCGCCAAGGGGAACGGGATGGTTTCGGAAGCAAGTTGGCAATCCGGCGGGCATGGCCGCTATGTCGACGCGCCCTCTGCCGGGGGCCCCATGGATCAGCAGTCGGTCGAAAGTCTCCTTCGCCGCCTCGTGCAACGGGTGGAGGAGAGCGAGCGCCGCTATAACGAGGCGCTTGACGATTTGCATGCGCGGCTCGACCAGCTCGCGCACACGACCGGCGCGGCGCGGGCGACCGGCACGCCGGAGGATGCCGAGACCTTCGACCGGCTGCACGATCAGGTGAGCAGCCTGGCCCACCGGCTCGAACTGGAAGCGTCCACACCGCTTGACGATTTCGAACGCCTCGGGCGCGCCCTGGCGGGTGACTTGGACTACGCCGCCGGAATGGCGGGCGTCTCTCCCCATAAACCCGATCTGCTGAGTGAGCTTGCCGCCTCCTCGATCCCACCGAGCGAGCCGCCATTTGGGAGCAGCGACCCCTTCAGCTTCCCTCTCCCGGAACCGAGTTATTCCGCCCCGCCGCTCGCCTCTTCTTTCCCCGGCGAGGAGCACGATTTCGACAAGCGTCTCGTGGAGATGGCGCACCGGCTCGAGCACTCGATCGGCATGGCGATGCCGCCGCAAGCCCTCGAGGCCCTGAATGCACGGCTCGACGAGATCGCCCACCAGATCGCCAAGGCGGTCGACGAGGCCCCGAAGGGCCTGTCTCTCGCTCATGTCGAGCAGCAGATTTCCGATATAGCCCAACAGCTTGGTCGAGCCGAGGCGCAACTTGCCAAGATCGCCGAAATCGAAAGCGTCCTGCACAAGCTGATCGAGCGGGTGGATGCCTCGCCCGCCCCTGAAGAGGTGGCGAATAAGGCTGCCGAGGAGGCCGCCCGGCTCGTCGCCGCTGAAGCGAAGCTCAGCAGCAGCGGCACCGCCGAGCGCGTCGATGCCATGCATCGCGACCTCATGGCGATGAACGACAGAACCCGCGCGAGCGACGACCGTCTCGCCGGCACTATCGAGTCCGTGCATGAATCCCTGAAGCAGCTCGTGCAGCAGGTCGAGCGGAGTGCGCCTCAGCCCTCAGCGCCAAGGCCTCGCACTCCCTTTGCCGAGCGCATGCGCGATCTCGCGCCGCTGCCAGGCGTGGCCACACAGCACCCTCTTGCCGAGGGGCGCCCCGAGCAGGGCCAGCGGCTCCAGACCGGCGAGACCATCCTCGCCCCAAGCGCAAAGGACGCTTCGCCCAGGAACAGGCTTGCTTCTGCCATGTCCGATTTCGAAGAGGCTGAAGCTGCGCCTTCCTTCGGGCGCGCCAAGCGTGGCCAGGTGGGCGAGAAGGCGTTCGATCTCGACGCGCAGGATCCGCATCGCGCCCTTGGCAAGACAGAGGCCGATGCAGATTACGAAACCCCCGATGATCTCGTGGCGGCGGCGCGGCGCGCGGCTCAGGCGGCAGCGCTCAGGGCTGAGGAAAGGTCAAGCGGCTCTCGCCCGCGGCGGGTGTCGTCCGCTACCGGGGCTTCGGCCGGCGCCGAGCTCCCGACGCGGCGCAAGCGGTCGTTTCTCATCATTTGCGCGGCGGTCCTGCTCGCCATCAGCGCGCTACTGCTTTATAGCCGCTTGCGCTCCAAGCCCGAGCCCGAGGTGACGCCGCCCGCGACCGAGCAAAGTGCTCCCCTTCCCTCGGCACCGAGCGAAGCCACGCCAATGCCCGGCGCTGAAGAGAGCGCCCCCGCCCCGGTCGAGCCCAAGGCCGAGACGCCACCCGACAGGTCGGGCGCATATGAGGGTCTACCCGGATCGGAGGAGAGCCCGCCAGACAGCGCGGCAAGCGAAGCGGGCGAAAAAGGCAATTTCACCGAGGTCGCCAAATCGTCCTACCGCCCGGCCTCGGCGATGGCAGGCGACGCGCCGGCGGAACCTCAGCTCGCCTCTTTGAAACCCACTGAGCCCGCCGCGCTTCCGCCCGGCGTCGTCTTCTCCGTCGAGGACCCGACGATGGGCGCGCAGGGGCAAGCACCTGCCGCTCCGGCTGCGATGCCGATGAGCCTTCCTCTACCGCCGCCCGATCTCGGTTCGCTTCCCTTGCGCCAAGCCGCCGCCCAAGGCGATGCCCGCGCGCAATACGCGATCGCGCTCCGCTACGCGCTCGGCCAAGGGACGCCGCAGAACCTCACCGAGGCGGCCCGCTGGCTCGAACGCGCCGCAAGCGCCGGCCTGGCGCCCGCCCAGTACCGCCTCGGCGCCATGTACGAGCGCGGCCAAGGTGTCGCCAAAGACCTCGGCCGGGCGCGGTCGTGGTACCAAGCCGCAGCCGAGAAGGGCAACGTCAAGGCCATGCACAACCTCGCCGTCAACTCAAGCGGCCGCGAGGACGGCGGCGCCGACTACGCGCTTGCCTCCAAATGGTATGGCGAAGCCGCCTCATACGGCCTCGCCGACAGCCAATTCAATCTCGGCATCCTTGCCGAGCATGGCCTCGGCATGCCCAAGAACCTCGCCGAGGCCTATAAATGGTTCGCGCTCGCCGCCGACGGTGGCGACGAAGAGGTCGCCAAACGGCGCGATCTGATCAAGCGGGAGCTCGATCCCGCCGGCCTCGCCGACGCCGAGCGGAGTGTGGGCGCCTGGACCGCCAAGAAAGCGGCGCCCGAAGCCAACGAGGTGCTGGAGCCGCAGGAATGGGCCGAAGCTTCGGCTCAGACCAACGCCTCTCTCGTCACCCGCGCGCAGGGTCTCCTCAATAGGCTCGGCTATGATTTGGGCGTGCCCGACGGCCTCATGGGCGCCCGGACGCGCGAGGCGATCAAGAGCTTCGAGCGCAAGAACGGCCTCGAGGAGACCGGCAAGGTTACCATTCCCCTCGTCACCAAGCTCGAGCGCCTGACCAGCTAGACAGATTTCTTAAGTCAGACGTCAGAAATCGGCAATCAGACGTTGGAAGTCCGGGGTCAGCCCCCTAATTTCTGTTTCTGACCTCTGATTCCTAGCGGCTCCCGATGTTCCAGGTCTATCTGCCCATTGCCGAGATCTCGGTGAACCTAGTGGTCATGCTGGGACTCGGCGCGGCGGTAGGCTTCCTTTCGGGCATGTTCGGGGTGGGGGGTGGCTTCCTCCTCACCCCGTTCCTGATGTTTTCCGGCATTCCCGCCGCCATTGCGGTCGCCACCGGCGCCAACCAGATCGTCGCCACCTCGGTGTCCGGCGCTCTCGCTCAATGGCGTCGCAACAATATCGATTTCCGCATGGGAGCCGTGTTGATCGCGGGCGGCATGGCGGGCGCCTTGATCGGCGTGTTCCTCCTCAAGGCGCTGCGCGAGGCGGGTCAAGCCGGCCTCATTGTCTCCCTTACCTATGTGGCGCTGCTCGGCGTCGTCGGCGTCCTGATGTTCGCCGAAAGCATCCGCGCCATCCGGAGAGCGCGCGCCGGCAAGTCCGCCTCGGCGCGGAAGCCGGGACAGCACAATTGGATTCACGGGCTGCCGCTGAAGCTCCGCTTTCCGCGCTCGCGCCTCTATATCAGCGCCATTCCCCCGCTCGTGATCGGCTGGGTGGTCGGGCTGCTCACCGCGTTCCTCGGCGTCGGCGGCGGGTTCATCATGGTGCCGGCCATGATCTATCTGCTGCGCATGCCCACCAACATCGTGATCGGCACCTCGATCTTCCAAATCATCTTTGTCACGGCCGTCGTCACCGTGCTGCACGCGAGCTTCACGCACACACTCGACGTCGTGCTCGCCCTCATTCTCGCGGCCGGCGGCGTCATCGGCGGACAGTTCGGGGTCAGGGCCGGGCAGCGATTGAGGGGCGAGCAGCTCAGGGCGTTGCTGGCGATGATGGTGCTCGCGGTCGCCATCCGTCTCCTGCTCGATCTCGTGCTGAAGCCGTCCGAGCTTTTCAGTATCGCTCCACTCGCGGCAGGCGCCTGATGAGAGCCGCGCTTAGCCTCGCCGCCCTGCTCGCGATTGCCTCGGCGCCGGCCTGGGCGGCCGAACCTGCCGTCGGTCAACCCACCCCGAGTGAGGAACTGCAATCGGAGCTCTCCACGCGCGAGATCTCCATCCAGGCGAACTTCACCGGCATCGAGATCCTCATCTATGGCAGCATCGACTTCAGCCAGACCAAGGCGCCCGACACGGGAGTCTATGACGTGGTCATCGTCATTCGCGCCCCGAACCACCCGATCGTCGCCAGGCGGAAGGAGCGGGTGGCCGGCATCTGGGTCAACGGCGCCGGCAAAGTCTTCCCTTCGGTTCCGGGCTTCTATGCCGCGCTGTCGACGCGACCCTTCAGGGCCATCACCTCCGACGAGACGCTCAAGAAGCTTGGCATTGGCCTTAGCAATCTCGATTTGGGCAGGGTCAGCAAAGACGATCCCGGCGAGGAGACGGTTCGCTCGGCCGTGATCAGGCTGAAACAGAAACAGGACCTGTTTCAGGAGCACGACGACGCGGTCGCCTTTGTCGGCCGCAGCCTGTTCAGGGCAACCGTCGCCCTGCCGGTGAACGTCCCCGTTGGCCGCTATACCGCCGACATCTACTTGTTTCGCGACGGCCAGGTCATCAGCAAGAACCAGAGCACGCTTGACGTGAACAAGGCCGGCTTCGAGCGCACGATCTACATGCTCGCTTTCAGGCACCCATTCATCTACGGGCTGCTCGCGGTCTTGGTCGCGGTGCTCGCGGGTCTCGCCGGCTGGTACGCCTTCCGGCGCGAGTGAGGGTTTAGTCCGGCAGGAGCAGGCTGCCGAGCACGGGATAGACGTCGGCCCGTCCCATCATCCAGGCTTCGAGCTGGTGGCGCAGGAACAAGGGTCCGAAGGCCTCATCGAGCACGTTAAGCCCTCCCGCATAGGCACCGAAGGCCGGCATCACCAGGCGGTTGCCGTCGGCGGCGAAGCAGCGGCGGCGGATCACCGCGCCGCGGCGCGCAATGCGCGCGACAGGATGGAGGTGGCCCGCGATCTCCCTGGCCGACTGAGCGGCAGAGGGCTCGTGCCTGAGCGTGACGCCGCAAATGGTGAGCGTGGCGCACACCGTGCCGCCGATCGAGGCGGGCAGATGCGGATCGTGATTGCCGCAGATCCAATACCATTCGCGGCCCTGTTGCAGCTTGAGAAGAAACTTGAGGTCCTCTGGGGCCAAACGGTTCGCGGAGTCGCTGCGGTGAAAGCTGTCGCCGAGCGCTACCACCCGCGAGGGATCGACGGCGCGGATCACCTTGCTCAAACGCTCGAGCGTGGTGCGCGTGTCATAAGGCGGAAGCAGCATGCCGAGCGCAGCGAAGGCAGCGCCCTTCTCGAGATGAAGATCGGCCACCAGCAGCGTGTCCTCTTCCTCCCAATAGAGCGCGCCGGCGGCAAGCGGCCTCATCCTGTGGCCCGAGACGCTGATATGGGCGCGAAGGGTCGGCGCGGTTTCCGGCATGAGGTCAGGCATTGGGCGCAGCATGTCCGCTTATGGCCTCCGCGATGAGCTCCTCGACCGTCTCACGCAACAAGACCTCGCTCGCCTCCCCAGGAACGCTCTCGCGACCGATCTCGAGCATGACGGGCACGGCGAGCGGCGAAACCTGCTGCAAAGCAATATGCCTGATTCGGCCTTTGATTCGTCTCAAGAAATAACCGAGGCGCCCGACATCGATCAGGCCGGTCGCCGCATCGGCGAAGGCGGCTTTGAGCAGGATGTGGCCGGGCTCGTGCTGGCGAAGCACGTCATAGATCAAATCGGAGGAGACCGTCATCTGGCGCCCGGTCTTCTCCTGTCCCGGATGGCGGCGCTCAATCAGGCCCGAGATGACGGCGCACACCCTGAAGGAGCGCTTCATCAGGCTCGACTCGGCGAGCCAGGCATCGAGATCGTCGCCGAGCATGTCTTCGTCGAAAAGTTGCGCGAGGTCGAGCCGCCCATTCTTGACCATCTCGCCCATGTCGTTGAGCGCCCAGATGGCGAGCGCATATTCGTTGGCAACGAAGCCGAGCGGCGCGGCGCGCGAGCGCTCCAGCCTCCGCGTCAGCAGCATGCCGAGACTCTGATGCGCGAGCCGCCCTTCGAAGGGATAGCAGACGAGGTAATGCCTCTGGCCGCGGGGAAAGGTCTCGACCAGGATCTCGTCGGGACCGGGCACCACGGAGAATTCGGCTTGCAGGCGGAGCCAATCGGAGACCTGGTCTGGCAACCGCGACCAGTGTCCCGGCTCGGCGAGCAGACGGCGAACGCGCTCGGCGAGATAGGTCGAGAGCGGGAACTTGCCGCCTTCGTAAGCCGGCACCTTGGGCTCGGTCGCGTGCGCCCGGGTGACGATGGCGTCGGTCTCGCGCAAGCCCTCGAAGCGCAGCACCTCGCCGGCGAAGACGAAGGTATCGCCGGGGGCGAGCTGCTCGATGAAATATTCCTCGACCTCGCCGAGGATGCGCCCCGCAGCGAGCATGCTGGCCGGCTTGAGCGCCCCTCCCTTCAGGCGCGCCAGGCGAACGCGCAGCATCGGCGCCTCGACGATGGTGCCGACATTGAGCCGGTATTGCTGCGCGATGCGGGGATGGGCGACGCGGTAGCGCCCCTCCGGCGTCAGCTTGAGCTTGGCGTAGCGCTCGTAATTGGCAAGCGCATAGCCCCCGGTCGCCACGAACTGTACGATCTGGTCGAAGCCCTCGCGCGTCAGCCCCTGATAGGGAGCGGCGCTCGTGACCTCGCCATAGAGCCGGTCGGGATCGAAGGGCGCGGCGCAGGCCGTGCCGAGCATGTGCTGGGCGAGCACGTCGAGCGCGCCGGGGCGCGTGGGCGGCGTATCCTGGGCGCCTTCGGCCGCCGCCTCCAGCGCCGCCTGGCACTCGATCACCTCGAAGCGGTTGGCCGGCACCAGCAGTGCCTTGCTCGGCTCGTCGAGCCGGTGATTGGCGCGGCCGATGCGTTGCGCCAGCCGGCTTGCGCCCTTGGGCGCACCCACATTGATGACGAGATCGACCTCGCCCCAGTCGATGCCGAGATCGAGCGTCGAGGTGCAGACCACGGCGCGGAGTTTCCCCGCCACCATCGCCGCCTCGACCTTTCGCCGCTGGGCCACGTCGAGCGAGCCGTGATGGAGCGCGATGGGGAGGTTGGCGTCGTTGTAGCGCCAGAGCTCGTGGAACAGCATCTCGGCCTGCGAGCGCGTGTTGACGAAGATGAGCGACAGGCGGTGGGTCTTGATCGCCTCGTAGATCTCAGAGAGCGCATAGCGCGCCGAATGTCCGGCCCAAGGCAGCTCGGCGTTCGATCTGAGGATGGCGATGTCGGCACGGGCTCCCTCCTCCGCCGTCACGATCTCGGCAAGCCGCGTGGCGGACTGGCCCTGATGCGGCACGAGAAAGGCCGCCAGCTCATAAGGCCGCGCTACGGTTGCCGAGAGGCCTATGGCGGTCAGCTGGGGCGCGAGCGTGCGGAGCCGCGCCAGGTCGAGCGCGAGCAGATCGCCGCGCTTGCTCGAAGCGAGCGCGTGCAGCTCATCGAGGATGACATATTTGAGCCCACCGAACAGCTCGGGCGCGCCTCTATGCGACAGCATCAGCGCGATCTGCTCCGGCGTGGTGAGCAGGATGTCGGGCGGAAGGATGCGCTGCCGCGTGCGGCGCGAGGCCGGCGTGTCGCCGGTGCGGGTCTCGAGCCTGATGGGCAGCGCCATTTCCTCGACGGGGGTCGCGAGGTTGCGCGCGATGTCCACGGCGAGCGCCTTGAGCGGCGAGACGTAGAGGGTGTGGATCCCCGCCTTCGCTTTCGGCTTCGGTGTGGCAAGGCGCGAGAGATCGACCAGGCTCGGCAGGAAGCCGGCAAGCGTCTTGCCACCACCGGTCGGCGCGATCAGCAGCGTGTCGCGCCCTGCACCGGCGTGCTCGAGCAGCGCGAGCTGATGGGCATGCGGGCGCCAGCCGCGCCCCCTGAACCAGCCGGCAAAGGGCTCCGGCAGCGCCGCAAGCGGCGCGTCCAATATCAGGCTTTCGCTGGCGCTCATGCTCTTGTGCTTGACCTTCGCATCCCTTGGCACCAATTCTGCTGCAATTCGAGTCGAAGCTCTTGGGTCTCTTATGACGGCCCGCGTGAGGCAAGGGAGAGCGGACAGATGGAACGGTTTTTTGGCGGCAATCCGGCACTCGTTCTGCTCAGGCTGGCGATTCTCTCGCTGATCGTGGGCGTTGTGCTCGCGGCGCTCGGCTTCAGCCCCTTCGAGATCCTCGACAGCTTGAGAAGGCTCGCCGAGCGCATCTACGACATGGGCTTCGCCGCGATCGAGAAAGCGTTCCGCTACTTCCTGCTCGGCGCCGTCATCGTCTTCCCGGTGTGGCTGGTCATGCGCCTGCTCAAAATGGCCGGACGCACGAGCGGCGATCTGGTCGACCCAAGCTCGCGCAACCGCGAGGCCTAGGCCTTTGTGGTCCATTCGTCGGCGCGGGCGCCGATCAGAAGCTTGAGGTTTTCTGCCCCCGTGCACTCCATCGCCTCGCCCAGAGCCTGCTTGATGCGGCCGATCAGCGAAGGCCCTTCGAACACGAGCCCGGTATAGAGCTGAATGAGAGAGGCGCCGGCCTCGATCTTGGCGAGCGCCGTCACGGGCGAATCGATGCCGCCGACGCCGATCAGCGGCAGCCTCCCTTCGGTGAGCTGGTAGATTCGCGCGAGCATCCGCGTCGCGCGGGCGAAGAGCGGCCGCCCCGACAGGCCGCCGGCCTCCTTGGCAAAACCCTGGTCGCGCAAACCCTCACGGGAAAGCGTCGTGTTCGATACCACGATGCCGTCGACGCCGTGGGAGACGATCACGCGCACCACCTCGGGCAGCTCCTCGTCGGCAATATCGGGCGCGAGCTTGACCAGGAGCGCCGGCTTGCGGGGAAGTGCGGCGCGCGCGTCCTGCACGCGCTTGAGCAAGGCATCGAGCGCCTCCGGCGCCTGGAGATCGCGCAAGCCCGGCGTGTTGGGCGAGGAGATGTTGATGGTGAAATAGCTCGCCACCTCGGCCATGCGGGCGATTCCCGACACATAGTCGCCGATGCGGTCGGGGCTCGTCCGCCCGGCGCCGAGATTGACGCCGACGACTCCTCCCACGCGTGACTTCAGCCGCTGAAGCGCCGAGTCCTGGCCTTCATTGTTGAAGCCGAGCCGGTTGATGATGGCGCGGTCGACGATCGAGCGGAACAGGCGGGGGCTCGCATTGCCGCTTTGCGCCCGCGGCGTCAAGGTGCCCACTTCGACGAAGCCGAAGCCCATGCCGAGAAGCTTCCCTGCCACGCGCGCATTCTTGTCGAAGCCCGCCGCCATGCCGATCGGGTTGGGGAAATCGAGGCCGAACAGATGCTGGGCAAGCCGCTTGTCGTCGGGCTGGCTCGCTCGCGGATAGAGCCCAAGCTCGAGACTTTTGATGGCAAGGTCGTGCGCCCGCTCGGGCGGAAGCGCGAGCAGCAAGCTCTGGCCCAAGCCGAACAACCCACTCACGCGAAGACTCCTTCGGGCAGGATGTGGCGGCTGTCCGGCCCGAGCGGCAGCGGCTCGATCCACAGCACGGCAGCAAGATCGAGCGGCGCGTAAAGATGCGGATAGAGCGCCGCGCCGCGCGAAGCCTCCCATTTCAGGTCAGGCCCAAGACGTTCCGCATCGACCGCGAGGAGAACAAGCCCGGCCTGGCCCGCGAAATGGCTGGCGAGCGTGCCCTCAAGCTGATGGGCGGCGGAAAGATGGATGAAGCCGTCGCGGACATCGGCGGCGGAGCCGGCAAAGCGCCCTTGGCTCCAGGACTCGGTGAAGGCCTGTTCGGTCAAGACTTTATAGATAGGCTCTGCCATGGCTCTTGGCGGCGAGAGTAGCCGCGCCCTCAAGGCTCAACAAGCAAAGCCGAGACCCAACCGGAATGCGGTGGACAAACGGCGCAAATAAGCCATAATTCCTATCATTAGGCATAAATTCCGATTCGTCTTAGGGAAACGGGCCGCTTCCCGTGAATAGGCTCACCCATACCAGGGTATGGAACGCCATCGACGCGCTGGCGCGCCGCTACAGTCTCTCGCCCTCGGGGCTCGCCAAGCGCGCCGGGCTCGACCCCACCTCCTTCAACAAGTCGAAGCGCATCACCGGCGAAGGGCGCCCGCGCTGGCCGACCACCGAAAGCATCGCCAAGGTGCTTCAGGCGACCGGCGCCAGCTTCGAGGACTTCACTGCGCTCGTAACCGCCGAACCGCGCGCTGCACGCGGCGAGCCCATCCCGCTGATCGGCCTCACCCAAGCCGGCGCGGGCGGCTTCTTCGACGATGGCGGCTTCCCCGTGGGCCAGGGCTGGGACCAGATCCGCTTCCCCAAGGTCGAAGATGAGAACGCCTACGCGCTCGAAGTCTCGGGCGACTCTATGCAGCCGCTCTATCGCGACGGGGATATCCTCATCGTCTCGCCCAATTCGGCCCCGCGCAAAGGCGACCGCGTGGTGCTGCGCACCACCGACGGCGAGGTGATGGCGAAGATCCTGGTGCGGCGCACGGCGAGGACGGTTGAGCTGGCCTCCTTCAATCCGGCCCACCCCAATCTCGTCTTTCCCGTGGACCGCATCGACTGGATGGCGCGCATCGTCTGGGCGTCCCAGTAAGCCAGAAATCAGAAATCAGGGATCAGAAGGACAGCCTCAGAATGGCCCGATCTCTGACGTCTCATTTCTAACTTCCGACTTCTGATTTCTGACTTCTGATGTCAGGTTTCCGATATGGAGCTTGCCTCGCGCATCGTTTCGATCCTGCTCGGCGCTGCCGTGATGGCGCTCGTGCTGTGGCCGGTCACGATCCCGGTCGGCTTCAGCGAAGTGTGGTGGGCGAGCCGCCAGGCTCAATCGCGATCGGAGACCCCAGCCGCTCAGCCCAAACCCCCGCAACAAGTGAAGCCGCCAGCGGCTCTGCCCGAAGCCGCCGCACCCGCGCCGCATGCCGTCCTGCCGAACGCGGCCGATGGCAAGCCGGCTCCACTTGTGGGCGCGAAGGCTAAGGCGGAGCGGCTCGCCGCCCTCAAGGAGAAGGACGCGCAGAAGGACGCGACCGGCGCCATCGCTCCTAAAGCGACGACAAAGCTCTATCGTCGGGTCACGGTGCGCGACGGCGGCACGCTTCAGGCTGGCAAAGTCGTCATAAGGCTCGCCGCCATCGCCGCGCGCGACGCCGACGCCACCTGCAAGGACGAGAAGGGCAAATCATGGCGCTGCGGGGCTGCCGCCAAAGCCGCGCTGACGCGGCTGATCCGCGCGCGCGCCGTCACCTGCGAGCTTCCCAAGGGGGGCGAGCATAACATCTTCATCGCGCGCTGCTCGGTGGCGGGGACCGATCTCTCGGCCTGGCTCGTGCGCCAAGGCTGGGCCAAGCCGAAAGACCCTAAAGAGCCCGCGCTGGCCAAGGCGGCGGAAGAAGCCGAGGCCGAGCGCATCGGCCTGTGGCGCGGCGCGGAGTGAGTACATCAGTCGAGGCGGAGGCCCCTAGCCGGTCAATTCGCCGGCGAGTGCTCGCTTGATCAGAGCACTTGTCTCGGCGATGCCGTACAGCTCGACGAAGGAGCCGAAGCGCGGGCCTTGGGTCTGGCCGAGCAGCACCTCGTAAAGCGCGGAAAACCAGTCGCGCAACGGCTCGAAGCCGTGCTCCTTACCGACCGCATAAACCTCGGATTGGATCTCCTCGGCGAGCACGCCCTTCGGCAGCTTGGCCAGGCGCCGATCGAGGTCGACAAGCGCCGCCCGCTCCTTCTCGCTCGGCGGGCGATAAAGCTTCGCCGGCTTCACGAAGTCATGGAAGTAGCGGATGGCGTAGCCGACGAGCTGATCGAGCAGCGGGTGCGCTTCGGGCGTGGCGTCGGGCGCATAGCGGCGGATGAAGCCCCACAGCACCTCGCGGTCCTCCGAGTTCGAGGCCGACGCAAGATTGAGGAGAAGCGCAAAGCTGATGGGAAGCTCGGCCTCCGGCGGCGCACCTTCATGGATGTGCCACACCGGGTTCATCAGCTTCGCCGCCGGCTCCTCCTTCGGATAGGCGGCGAGATGGCCGACATATTCGTCGACCGCGCGCGGGATCACGTCGAAATAGAGACGCTTCGCCTTGCGCGGGCTTTGATACATATAGAGCGACAGGCTCTCGGGGCTTGCGTAAGTAAGCCACTCCTCGATGGTGAGCCCGTTGCCGCGCGACTTGGAGATCTTCTCGCCCTTCTCATCGAGGAACAGCTCGTAGATGAAGCCTTCCGGCTGCTGCGCGCCCAGGATGCGGCAGATATGTCCCGACAGGCGCACCGAGTCGATCAGGTCCTTGCCGGCCATCTCGTAATCGACGCCGAGCGCCGCCCAGCGCATCGCCCAGTCCGCCTTCCATTGCAGCTTGCAATGGCCGCTCGTGACGGGAGCTTGGGTGAGCTTGCCGGTGTCGGGGTCCTTGTAGACGATCGACCCCGACGCGAGATCGCGGTCGATGACCGGCACCTGCAGCACCCGTCCCGTGCTGGGCGAGATCGGCAGGAAGGGGCTGTAGGTGGCGCGGCGTTCGGGCCCCAGCGTCGGCAGGATCACGTCCTTGATCGCGTCGTAGTGGTGCAGCACCTTCAACAGTGTCGCGTCGAAGCGACCGCTCGTGTAGCACTCAGTGGCCGAGAGGAACTCGTAGTCGAAGCCGAACGTGTCGAGAAAAGCCCTGAGCCGGGCATTGTTGTGATGGCCGAAGCTCGGATGGTCGCCGAAGGGGTCGGGCACCTGGGTCAGCGGCTTGCCGAGATGCTCGGCCACCATCTCCTTGTTGGGAATGTTGTCCGGCACCTTCCTGAGACCGTCCATATCGTCCGAGAAGCAGATGAGCCGCGTCGGGATTTTGTCCTCGGTGAGCACGCGGAAGGCATGGCGCACCATGGTGGTGCGCGCGACCTCGCCGAAGGTGCCGATATGGGGGAGGCCCGACGGCCCGTAGCCCGTCTCGAAGATGATGGCGCCGGTCGGCTTGGGAATCCGCTTCAGCCGGCTTAAGACTTTCCGCGCCTCTTCGAACGGCCAGGCCTTGCTCACATGGGCATGCGCCAGGAGCTCCGAGCTCACCTCGATCTTCGCGCTTGCCTTCGGCTTCGGCTTGGCTGCCAGGCGGGGCGTTGGCTCCTTGGCGTGCGGTATGCTCGCTTCCGCCTGAGGCTCGGCCTTTGGCGACGTCTTGGCGCTAGGCGTCTTGGCGTTAGGCGTCTTGGCACGGGGGGAGCGGACCATGGTCGGGTTCGGCCGGGTTTCGGTTGGTAGAAGTGTGGGGGACAAATTTCACAGTTTTGTAAATGGCGCCAGCGTTTCCGCGCCGATGGGAGGGGCTTGCCCGGTCAGGCGCAATTGCCTACGGTCGCGCCGCCTTTGCTTTCAGGGAAACGAAACAGGGACGCGAAGTGCCATGACCGAGCCACTGAACCATCACGCCGCGCTCATCTATGTGATGGTCACCATGTCGGCCGTGGATCGAACCATGACCGACGCCGAGCTCGCCCGCATCGGCGAGATCGTCTCGAATCTGCCGATCTTCCGCGATTTCGACCAGGAGAATCTGGTCAAGACCGCTGAAGGCTGCGGCGAGATCCTGAGCGCTGACGGCGGCCTCGACCACGTGCTGTTGTTGATCCGCTCCAATCTGCCGAAGAAGCTGCGCGAGACGGCTTACGCGGTGGCGCTCGAAGTGGCCGCAGCCGACCTCGACGTAAAGCCCGAGGAGACGCGCTTTCTGGAGATGCTGGGCGACAGCCTCGAGCTCGACCAGCTCACCACCACCGGCATCGAGCGGGGCATCAGGGCGCGCAATAGGGTGCTGTAGCCTTATTCGCTGAACCGCGCGTGCCGAGCCCATGCTCGGTCTTTTCCCACTCGAAGCGCGCGGTCAGAAACTGCCAAAGCGCCCGGTAGGCCGCCGCCGAGATGAGCAGCCAATAGAGCGGCATCAGCGGAACCTGCGTGAGGAGCGCGCGGTAACCGCGGCGCCGCACGGCCAAGAGGCCAAGCTCCATCGACGCGAGATAGCCGACCGAGAGATCGAACCAGGCAATCAGCCAGAATGGCCAACCGAACAGGCTTTCGGGGCGCGCCAGCAGTCCGCCGCCCGCAAGCTCCAAGCCAGCCGGCACATAGAACCAGGGATGCGCCCGAATTGCGGTTATGTGACTCACAACTATTACGTGCCTAAGCCCCTTGGCACGCAAGGCCGAGCCGCGTTAAGAGAAGCACGTGACCGACGCGAGCAAGTCTTCCCTTAAGCCGAGACGCTTCCGAGCGGCGCTCTTCTCGCTTGCCGTGATCGCGCTCGCGCTCGCCTCGCTCGTGCCGCTGCCCGCCTCGGCGCAGGTGAGGAATGACATCGTTCCCGACACCTGGCAAGGCGACGTTCTCCGTCCCAAGCCCGACATGCACGGGCTGGAAAAGCTCCGCTTCATCACCGACAGCGACTATCCGCCCTTCCACTATTTCGACGAGGTGGGTGCTCTCACCGGCCTCAATGTCGACCTCGCCAAGGCCATCTGCGAGGTTTTGGAGGTCGAGTGCGAGGTGAAGGACGTCGAGTGGAGCGAGCTCTTCTTTACGCTCGACCGGGGCGAGGCCGACGCCGCCATTGCCTCGATCCGCATCAGCCCGGAATCGGTGGAGCGAGCGGATTTTAGCTCCCGCTACTACGCCACGCCCGCCCGCTTCATTGCGCAGAAGGCGAGCGAGCTCAAGGACATCCGCCCCGAGACGCTTGCGGGCATGAAGGTCGGCGTGGCCAAGGGCACCGGGCACGAGGCTTATCTCAAGCTGTTCTTCCCCACTGTGGCGATCGCCTCCTTCGACACCGCCGACGATGCGCAGAAGGCACTCAAAGAGGGCGCGATCGATCTCGTGTTCGGCGACGGCATCGGCTTGACCTTCTGGATCAACGGGGTGACCAGCGAGGGGTGCTGCGAGTTCCGCGGCGGTCCCTATCTCGACACCAAGTTTTTCGGCGAGGGCGTGGGCATCGCGGTGAAGAAGGGCAATCGCCAGCTCGCCCAGATCCTCACCTACGCGCTCGAGCAGGTGCATGCGAGCGGCCGCTACGAAGAGCTGTTCCTGCGCTACTTCCCCATGAGCTTTTTCTAGAGCGTTATCGCTTCTGATCGACACGCGAACTGGTCATGGCCGGGCTTGTCCCGGCCATCCACGTCTTTGATCCTCGGCTTGCTGCAAGACGTGGATGCCCGGCACAAGGCCGGGCATAACGGTTGGGAGAGATTTCTCTCTAGATTTCTGGTCTCTGATTTCTGGCTTCCGGCTTCTGTTGCCCGAAGGGGAGCCACAGCGACCAACCGAAGCGGGTTGGCGCTTCGCTCTGATAGGGCGGCAGCCCGATGGTCATGCCTTGGTGTCCGCCCTCCGGCTGCGCGGTGTAGGTGCGGAATAGCCGGTCCCAGAGCGAAAGATTGAAGCCGTAATTGGAATTGTGCTCGCGCCGGAGCACCGAGTGATGCACGCGATGCATGTCGGGCGTGACGATGACGAGGCGCACGATGCGGTCGAGCCATTGCGGCAGCGCGATGTTGGCATGGTTGAACATGGCGCAGGCGTTGAGGATGACCTCGAACAGGAACACCGCTAAGGGCGGAGCGCCAAGCGGCACCACCACCACGATCTTCCACAGCATGGAGAGCCCGATCTCCACGGGGTGAAAACGCACCGCCGTGGTCACGTCGATGTCGCGATCGGCGTGATGCACCTGATGCAGACGCCAGAACAGCGGAACTTTGTGCGAGGCCCAATGCTGCCCCCAGATGGCAAGGTCGAGCACCAAGAGCGCCACGACGACCTTGATCCAATAGGGCCAGGAGACTTGGTTCAGGAGGCCGATCTGGTGCTGCTCGGCATAGAAGGCGGCGGCGATGGCCGCGATCGGCACGGCCAGCATGGCCATGAGCCGGAGCAGCGCGGTGCCGGCCACGCTGATGCCGATATTGGTGAACCAGCGCCTCTGTTTCGAGACGATAAGCCGGCGCTTGGGCCATAGGAGCTCGATCAGCGCCATCAACAGGAACACGCTGGCGAAAATGGCAAGCCGGATGAGGCCGTCGCTCTGGCCGATGAGACCGTCCATGGAGACCGCTGAGGGTTGGTGGCTGGCTGTCAGTTAGTCTGCCGCGCGGCGAGAGACAAGCCAACTGCCCCGAGGATCACAAGCGCGAGAGAAGCGAGCTTGATCAATGTCAGCGGCTCGCGGAAATAGGCGATCCCGATCATGGCGGCGAGAGCGGTGCCGACGCCCGACCAGATGGCGTAGGTCACCGAAAGGTCGAGACGCTTGAGCGCCAGGATCACGGCCGCCGCCGAGAGCACATAGAACACCGGCACCGCGATCGAGGGGACCATTTCGGCGAAGCCGCGGGAGAGCTTCATCGAGGTGATGCCGGCGACCTCGAGCAGGATGGCTGCGAACAGAAGAAGCCAGGGCATGCGCGGAAATCTCGCCTCGGGGTTTACGACTCACAGCGCGAAAGCGCTTGCCCCCTTCAACAGCGAAATTGCGTGACGCCCTGATGACAGCGAGGGGGCCTCATGGTGAGGAGCGGCCGCAGGGCCGCGTCTCGAACCATGAGGAACTCACGCCTCACCCTGAGGAGGCGCGGAACGCGCCGTCTCGAAGGGTGAGGCACGAACGGGCACCTTCTCACAGCAATTCCAGCGGGCGGGGACCCTTTGGCGGCGGGAAGCCGCGATTGAGCTCGGCGCGATCTTGATCGGTCAGCTTGATGTCGAGCGCCGCGCGGTTCTCCCGCACATGCGCCACGGTTCCGGCCTTGGGGATCACCATCATGTCGGTCTGCCTGAGCACCCAAGCGAGCGCGATCTGCGCCGGCGTGGCGCGATGACGAATGGCAACGCCGGTCAGTGTCCGGTCGCGCAACAGCCGCCCTTGCTCGATCGGCGAATAGGCCTGGATCGGGATCGCGCGCTCGCGGCACCAGGGCAGAAGGCCCGCTTCGATGCCGCGGCGCCGCAAATTGTAGAGCACCTGGTTGGTGGCGCATTCGCTCCCGCCGGGAAGCGCTATCAGCTCCTCCATGTCACCGACATCGAAATTGCTGACGCCCCAGAAGCGGATCGCCCCCGCCTCTTGCAGCGTCTGGAACGCTTCGAGCGTTTCACGAAGCGGCGGCCGTCCGCGCCAATGCAGGAGATAAAGGTCGATCCGGTCCGTCTTGAGCCGCTTCAGGCTCCGCTCGCAGGCCGCGATGGTGCCTGAGCGCGTGGAATTCTCCGGCAATACCTTGGTGACGATGAAGCATTCGTCGCGGCGGCCGGCCACCGCCTCGGCGACCACTTCCTCCGCGCCGCCGTCGCCATACATCTCCGCGGTGTCGATCAAGGTCATGCCGAGATCGAGGCCAAGGGAGATCGCCGCCACTTCGTCTTTGCGCGTCCGCCCGCTCTCCCCCATGTGCCAGGTGCCCTGGCCGAGCTGCGGCACTTTCTCGCCCGAGGGCAGCGTTACGGTCGGAAGGTTGGATGCTGGCATGGCACTGGACCTAGAGACGAAAAGGCGCGGCGCTCAGGCAGCGCCGCGCCGCATCATAACGCTCCAAAGATAGAGGGCTTACGCCTTCTTGGCCCCTGCGGGCGCCTTGTGCTCCCGCGCCTCCTTCTTCGCATGGAGTTGGAAGGCGAGCACGAGCAGGAAGATGCCGAACACGAGCGCATAGGCGCCGATCCACAGCGTCAGTACCACGGCGCCGATCAACGGCTCGATGACCAGAAGAATGCCGAAGATGAGGGAGGCAATGCCGCCAAGGGCGAGCCACCAGCGGCCATGATCGAGTTTGAGGGTGAAGGCGGCGCCAAGCATGAGCGCGCCGGACACGATCGCCCAAATGGCGACGATCCAGATGAGGGCGATCAGCGTAATCGCCGGCCACAGAACGGCAACGAGACCTGCCGCGATATCGACAATGCCTTCCAGGATGAGCAGACCCCAGCGTTCGCCGTTCCGCGCCGCCTTGATGCCGGAGGCGATGGCGAACACGCCGTCGACCAGCATATAGGCCGCGAACAGGATAACGAACACCTCGATCGCGATGCCCGGCGTGAGCAGGCAGATCAGGCCGAACAGAATGCCCAGGATTCCGCGCAAGCCGACCGCCCACCAACTATCCGCCAAGACCTCGCTCAATGCGTCGCAGCGCGCTTTGTACGCCGAGACGCTGCTTTTCCCGGATGCTGTGCTTGCGGCCATGGGACGACCTCCTTCGATCAGCCAGTTTGATCTGTGAACCTCGCCAAAACCATGCTTGGGCGAATCGATTACGCGGCGATCATGAAGCCAATATTACCGGAAAAGCGCCGCCAAATCGAAGTTGTGCACATCGGAAGGGGGGCCGCTCAGAGCTCCAAGCCCACCTCGGAGCCAAGGCCCGACACCGTTTGGCGGAGCCACACATGGCCTGGGTCGTGGTCGAAGCTCGCGTGCCAGAGCAGCGAGATGGTGAAGGTCGGCAGCTCGATGGGAGCGGGGCTGGTCGCAAGTCCGAAGGCTTCGGCGAAATAGCGCGCAAGCCTTGACGGCATGGTGGTGATGACCGGCGCCCGGCGCACCACGAAAGGCACGGCGAGAAAGCCGGGCGTGGTCAACGCGATCGTGCGCTTCAGCTTGAGCTTGGCGAGCGCCTCGTCCACCGCCCCATGGGCGTCGTCGGTGAGGCTCGCCAACACGTGCGGCACTCTTAAATAGTCTTCGAGCGAGATCGGCGCAGAAAAGTTGAGCTGCGCGGGATTGAACAGGCAGAGGAAGCTGTCGGTGTAAAGCGGGCGGCGCTTGTGATGGATCTGTCCCTGGTCGAACACGCCGATGCCGAGATCGAGCTTGCCTGTGTCGAGATCCTCCAGGATGGTACTCCGATCGATCGGCCGGAGGCGCAACGAGACGGAAGGCGCCACGTTGCGTAAGCGCGCAAGCAGGCCCGGAATCACCGCGACTTCGATGGAGTCGGCGAGGCCGATCCTGAACGCCCGCTCGGCGGTCGAGGGGTCGAAGACCTCGCGCTGAAGCACCGCCGCCTGGATCTGGGCAAGGGTCACGCGCACGGGATCGGCAAGCGCCAGCGCCCGCGGGGTCGGCCGCATCCCCTCGGCGCCGCGGGTGAGAAGCTCGTCGCCGAACAGCGTCCTCAGCCGCGCGAGATTGTGGCTCATGGCCGACTGGCCGAGCCCAATGCGAGCCGCGGCGCGCGTAACGCTTCGCTCCGTCAGCAACGCGTCAAACGCGACCAACAGGTTGAGGTCGAGCCGGCTTAGATTAGCGTGGTCAATACTGGTCATCGATATCATCGATTGGAATGATGATACGAGAGCGCCCATGTTTAGAGCAAGGCCAAAGACGCCACGGGAAGCGGGGACTTCGCCGGCGACGAGCGAGCGAGGAAGGGCAATGAAGATCGCCATCATTGGCGCGGGCAATGTGGGCAAGACGTTGGGCGCTGCCCTTCGTGCCAAGGGCCATACGGTGAGCTATGGCACGCGCGATCCGGCGAATTCGGAGGAGCGCAACGCCAAGCCCGTTGCCGCAGCGCTGAGCGGGGCTGAGATCGTGATCCTCGCCACGCCGTGGACCGCGACCGAGGCACTTGTTTGCGAACATGCCAACGAGCTTGCCGGCAAGATCGTCATCGACGCCACCAACCAGATCAATCCGAGCCTGACGCGGCTTGCGGTCGGCTCCGACACGTCCGGCGTCGAGGTGCTCCAGGGTCAAGCCCGCAAGGCGAAGTTCTATAAGGCCTTCAACAGCACCGGCGTCAGCGTAATGGCGAAACCGCAATTCCCCGCAGGCGACGCCGTCATGTTTGTGGCCGGTCCCAGCGGCCCCGATAAGAAGACCGTGCTGCGCATTGTCGCAGATGTTGGCTTCGAGCCCGTCGATGCCGGCGAGCTCAAGGCCGCCCGCCTGCTCGAATCGCTTGCGATGCTTTGGATTCAGCTTGCGCTGAGCAAGGGGCATGGCCGTGACTTCGCCTTCGTCATGGCGCGCCGCGATGCCGCAAACCGGAATGCCGATCCGCGCGTTAGGATGGTGCAACCCCATCCCCAAGAAGCGGAGTAGTCATGGATACCCTTGTTGAGTCTAAGGCCACACTCAAAACTCCGGCCTATGCCGCGAAGGCGGCCAAGGCCCAGCTCGCGCCCTGGTCGATCGAACGGCGCGAGCCCGGCCCGCACGACGTTCTGATCGACATTCTCTATTGCGGCGTCTGTCACTCGGACATCCATCAGGTGAAGGACGAGTGGCACAACTCGATCTTTCCCATGGTGCCCGGCCACGAGATCGTGGGCCAGGTCGTCAACGTCGGCGACCACGTGAAGAAATGGAAGCCCGGCCACATTGTCGGCGTGGGCTGCTTCGTCGATTCCTGCCGCCGCTGCGAGGCCTGCCGCGCCGGCGAGGAGCAATATTGCGAAGTCGGCTTCTCGCCCACCTATAACGGTTACGAGCACGACCGTAAGACGCCGACCTATGGCGGCTATTCCACCCGCATCACCGTCGACGAGAATTACGTGCTCTCCATCCCCAAGGGCATACCGCTCGAGCGCGCGGCGCCGCTGCTCTGCGCCGGCATCACCACCTATTCGCCGCTAAAGCATTTCGGGCTGGAGGAAGGCGACAAGCTCGGCGTGGTGGGTTTGGGCGGCCTAGGTCATATGGCCGTCAAGTTCGGCCACGCTTTCGGCGCCCATGTCACCGTGCTCAGCCACTCGCCGGGCAAGCGCGAGGATGCGCTGGGCCTCGGCGCCGACGACTTCCTCGTCACGCGCGACGAGGCGGTGTTCAAGGAGAATGCCGGCCGGTTTGATTTCATCATCGACACGGTCTCGGCCACGCATGATTACAACGCCTATCTCGGCCTCCTCCGCCGCGACGGCATTATGGTGCTGGTGGGAGTTCCGGATCCGACGCCACTCTCGGCCTTCCCACTCATCGTCAAGCGGAGGAGCCTTGCCGGTTCAATGATTGGAGGTATTCGCGAGACCCAGGAGATGCTGGACTTTTGCGCGCGGCACAATGTTGCCGCCGATGTCGAATTGATCCCCATTCAGGAGATCAACCAGGCTTACGAGCGCATGCTCAAGAACGACGTGCGCTATCGTTTCGTGATCGACCTCGCTAGCTTGAAATCAGGCGCTCCCTAGCGGCGCAAGCGCGAGGCCACCGGCCGTCCTTCTGTACCGCGAGTCGGGAGGGCGGCCGGACTCTGGGTGCGGACGCCGTTAATCTTTCGTTATGGTTAACCTCGCTCCGGCCCTCAAAAAGCCACGAAGCGGCTGAAAATCATAATGTTTCCGGCGGAGTGTGGGGCACGCCGCCATTGACCATGTCTGTGTAATCGTCAGCACTCTGGGGCCGGGGGGAGGAAGCTGATGACATGCGTAGCTGCGCCCTCATTGCGCTCGCCTCCTTCGGCGTTCTGGGATTAACCGTTCCTGCCGCGGCGCAAAACAGCGTCTCGGTGGCGAAGCAGTCCTCGCCTCAGCTTCTCGCGCCCACCCAAACGCAAAGCGCCACGCCCGCCGCGCAAGAGACGCCCCCCTCGCCTCCCCCTGCCCCACCGGCCGCTTCAGCGCCCGCAGAAGTGCCGATAGAGAAATACACCACGATGCGCCCGCCGATCCCCATGTCCGCGGCCCAAGAGCAGGCTGCGCCCGAGCCGCAAGGCGCATTCACGTCGCCCGAGCGGCTGATGGATTGGATCTCCAACTACCGCAAGCATAAGAACCCGTCTCGCGTGCCCGCCGCGGTCCATGCCATGCAGGACTACGGTCTGTTCGCCGACGAGGAGAAGGCGTGGTTCTGCACCGGCTTCATCGCCGGCGTGCTCGGCTCCAATCCCAGGGACGGTCCGGCCCTTGTTCCCCGCATGTTCCCCATGCCCGACAAGGAGCAAGCGGTCATTATCAGGGCCATTGTCTATTCCGGCCGGCCGGACTGGCGTGAGCTGCTCGAGAAAAACTCATCCAGGATGCCGTTGCGGCGACCGCTGATCGACGACTTTCTCGCCGGCAAGCGGCCGGTGCTGATGGAGCTGCCGCTCGATCACGGCGGCTCGCCGGGCATCTACGCGCTGTGGGGCTATTACGTCGCCACCGGCCAATATGAGCCTGTCGTTCGCATCATGCAGGCGCTGCGCTGGTCGAAGAAGAAGGAGGACAGCCGCTTTTCCTTCCGCAAGGTGTTCTCAGGCTGGGGACACGACCCAAGCGCGGTTGAGAAGATCACCACCGGCGGCACGGCGAAATGGACGCTAGCGTCTTACGCCGAGCGGGATCGCCAGTTGCTCAATCTCTACCGCGCCGAGTCTGCGCGTCAGCCAGAGGAAATCGCCAAGCCTCTTAATGACGTCATCGAAGCCGCCGAGATCTTCGAATCGGAGAAGGTCCGCAAGGATCAATTCGGCGCCATCGAGGACGCGCAGAAGCAGCAGATGACCAACGAGGCCGGCATGACGAAAGGCGCGACCGCGGGCTCGATCGCCATTGCCACCGGATGCGTGGCGGCGACCGCCTTGGGTCAAGCCTATATCGCTCTGCCTTGCGTTCTCGGCGGAGCGCTCTACACCGGCGCCGTCAAACTCGCGCACTAGGTTGCCTTACATCGAATCGTCATGCCCGACCTTGAGCCGGGCATCCATGCGCGCCCCGGCAATGACGAGTTCTCGTGATGTCAGAGCCGATCAAGCGCTAAGGCCTTCGTAAGGGAATTGGAGCGGGCGATGGGGATTGAACCCACGACCCGTAGCTTGGGAAGCTACTGCTCTACCACTGAGCTACACCCGCGTCCGACACGAGTCCTATCATGCCGCGCGGGAAGCGAAAAGCGAGGCTCACGCAGGGGTGATGCGCCTGGGTCTTGCGGACGGGCGCCAACCGCCTGTTAATGCGGGGCTGGAGGGGATGAGAATGGCCGACGCCGCGCTCCTGGCACCGCTTGCGAAATTCAGCGACCCCGAGGTCACCGCCAAGGGCGAGAAGCGCGCGCGCGTGGCGCTTGA
>Ga0209751_10000265_pt1 | contig 56192 bp, 49 predicted proteins | sample RifCSP13_1_FD_184019 | JGI IMG/M metagenome (GOLD analysis project Ga0209751, IMG submission 184019) | Soil microbial communities from Rifle, Colorado - Rifle CSP2_sed 13_1 (SPAdes) (version 2) | ecosystem: Environmental > Terrestrial > Deep subsurface > Rock core/Sediment | place: Rifle...
CTTCATGCAGGCGCAGATTATCGAAATAGTAGAGTTTGACAAGCAGGCGATCCTCGTCAGCCAGATCCCTGATCGCACGGAAGAGAGCATTCTGCATTTCGATCTGGGCCAACTTATCCCCGACCGCTTCCTCCGGATTCCCACTCGCACCGAATTGCAGGCGGGCGTCTTTGCTGGTGGTATTCGCCAGACGTTCAAGCTCCGAGTCTTCCTCTGGCTGCACAAGTCGCGACTGTTTGCGGTGTTGATCAACTGCCAATTGAGCGACGACCGCCCTAAGCCAACCGGCCAATGAGCCGACGCCAGAGTAATACGCAAGTTTTCCTGCCGGCCTGCCGTCGTCGCGTGTTCGCAAACCGTGAAGCTCAGCCCAAATCGATTGGGCCAGGTCTTCCGCCGCTGCCTCATTCGAGCTTGCCGACCGCGCTGCCGACTTAACAGTTGTCGCGAAGCGTCCTACCAGTTCATTCCAGGCCGCTTCCTCGCCTCGTTCACAAGCCACTATCAGACAGAGATCATCAGCTTGCAACTTATCGATGAAGTTGGACACCGAATCGAGCGCGGAGTTTGCATCATCCCGCAAAAGATACTTCTCGACTGCGGCCCTAACCCGCTGCGCCAGGTCCTCTGCCGTAAGAGCAAAATTAGTCGTGGCGCGGCCCAGCAAACGCCGGGTGCCCTCGGCAAGCAATTTCTCAATCTCTACTGCTCTTGTCGTCACGCGGCATCCAAGTGCAAAACAAATGATTGAGAAGATCGCGGCCTCGTCAAACGCGGCGGTCTTCTCCACACATTTGATGCCTCATTTAATTGTCCGTTGCCGTCAAAGCGGTGGACTCAACGCTCTTTGACAGGTCGGAGGCGCTGGGCTAGATTCAGAATCGAGCTTTCAATAGTGGATTGAATCCTTTTTGGCGCGCCATCCTGCGAATCAATGCTGCGAGTCACGGAAATCTTTCGTTCAATTCAGGGCGAGTCGACCCATGCGGGCCGACCGTGCACCTTCGTCCGCCTTACTGGCTGTCCAATGCGTTGCGTCTGGTGCGATAGCGAGTATACCTTTACCGGCGGCCAACATGTAGAGATTAACGAGGTTCTGGAGCAGGTGCGATTGCTTGGCTGCACGCTGGTGGAGGTGACCGGAGGCGAGCCACTGGCCCAAAAAGAAGCGTTGCAATTGATCGAGCGGTTATGCGACGACGGCTACGAAGTTCTCATTGAAACAGGCGGCTTTTTCCCAATTACGGGCGTGGACAAGCGCGCCCGGATCATCCTGGATGTGAAATGCCCCGCGTCAGGCGAAGCAGCGCGCAACGATTGGCAGAATCTGGAGCACCTGCGTCCGGAGATGGACGAGGTAAAGTTTGTCATCGCCGATTCAGACGACTGGATTTTCGCCCGCGCAATCATTCAGCAATACGAGTTGGAGCAACGCGCGAGGGCGGTTCTCATCTCACCGGCCTGGGATAAAGTTGAATTAAAACAACTGGCGGAGTGGGTTGCAGAAAGCGGAATGAATGTCCGCATGCAACTGCAGCTACACAAGTACATCTGGGGGCCCGAGGTTAGAGGAGTGTGATGGGTGGTACAGACGAGAAAGCATACTGTTGGACCGAAAAGTACGATACAGTCGAACCGGCGCGCCTTGCTGTCTGTCTGGTTTCAGGAGGTATGGATTCCTGTGTTACGGCCGCAATCGCCAGGGAAGATAACGATCAACTAGCCTTCCTGCACGTCTCCTATGGCCAGCGTACAGAACAGCGGGAACGACGCGCCTTCGAGGAGATTGCCGATTTTTACGACGTGAAACAGAGGCTGGCAATCTCGCTCGACGCCCTCGCTCGCATTGGCGGCTCGTCGCTTACTGATCCAAACATCCCCGTCACTACTCCTTACCTGCAGCGAAAGGAAATTCCCACCAGCTATGTTCCGTTCCGGAATGCCCATCTGCTCTCGAGCGCAACGAGTTGGGCTGAGGTGATTGGCGCGCAGTCGATCTATATAGGAGCTGTGGCTGAGGACTCCTTGGGTTATCCCGACTGCCGTCCCGAGTTCTACGAAGCCTTCGAACGGCTGGCAGAGCTCGGCACAAAACCTGAAACCAGAATCAGTATCAGAACACCAGTAATCGGAATGCGAAAGTCGGAGATAGTGCTGCGGGGCCAACAATTGGGGGCGCCCCTTGAGCTTACCTGGTCCTGTTATCAAGAGACGGAATTAGCGTGTGGCAACTGCGACTCGTGTGCCCTAAGGCTTAAAGCTTTTCGCGAGGCTGGAATAGCTGATCCCATCCGTTACGTCCTTGACAGTATGCGGCTTGCTTATTAATTTACCCTCGAAGCTGACCCACTAAAGTGACAACCAATAGCAGCGCAAAAAGCATCTTATGTCTCTCGCGTGAACCTGTCGCGCTGCCATTCTTGGAGGAATCTAAATGTTACGCAGAACCGTTTTCATAACTATTGGCGCCGCGATAATCATGTTCGGCGCTGCCGCGATCACGTCGGCTCAAACCGGTGAACTTCGCGGCAAGGTGGTGATTCAGCAGGCAGACGGCACAACAGTCCCTGCCGCTGACGCCGCAGTGGATGTTTACCGCACAGACCTGCCCGGGAAGTACTCCGCCAAAACAAATAAAAAAGGTGAATACGTCTACGTAGGTTTGCCGTACGTCGGAACCTATATTGTCGCCGTAAGCCATCCGAACGCCCAGCCTACTTACCAGGCAAACGTAAAAGCCGGCAGGGAAATCCCTATTGATATCACGATGACAGCCGGTCCGGGGAATGGCAAACGAATTACCCTGGATGAGATTAAGACTGCCATGGCCCAAACGGGTGCTTCCACCGGCAGCTCGAGCGCGGAAGACAAGGCCAAACGCGAAGAATTGCTGCGCAAGAATGCCGAAATCGAGTCAAAAAATAAGAAGATTGAGGAAGCGAACACGATCGTGGCTCAATCCTTCAAAGCGGGCAATGAAGCAATAAGGGTTAAAAACTACGACGAAGCAATCACCCAATTTGACACTGGGATAAAGGCCGATCCGGAGCACCCGGGTGCGCCGTCGTTGCTCACTAATAAGTCAATTGCCCTGCGCTCGCGTGGAGTTGAGCGCTACAATGCTGCAGTCAAATCGGGCGACGATGCCGCAAAAACAACCGCCCTCGCCGCAGCCAAGCAGGATTGGAAAGATGCAGCCGAAGCAGCTAACAAAGCTGTCGAGCTGCTCAAGGCACAGGGTGCTCCGGCCGAACCGGCCCAGGCTGAAACCTACAAAGCCAACCTCTATTTCGCTCAGGCCTCAAGGGCAGAAACAATGCGCCTGTTTGTGAAGCTGGTAGATCCCACTCAGGTGGATACCGGATTAAACGCCTATCAGGAATATATAGCCGTGGAGACTGACCCGCTTAAGAAATCCAAGGCCGAGCACGACCTAGCTCAATTATTGTTCGACGCAGGGGCGCTGGATCGCGCCCAGGCTGAATATAAAAAGTTGCTGGAGAAAGACCCCAACGACGCTGATGCTCTTGCCAACATGGGAATGATACTCTTCAACGTTGGCGCCACGCGGGAGATGGAAGGTAAGAAGGAGGAAGCAAAGACGACCTACCAGGAAGCCGCTAATTATCTGCAACAATTTGTCGATAAGGCCCCCGACACCAACCCGCTAAAAGCCGGAGCAAAAGACGTGCTTGACAATCTCAAGAACCAGCAGAATGTTAAGGCGGAGAAGCCGGCGACCCCCACCCGTCGACGCCGGCCATAACGCCAGGCTCACAGCCTGTTCAGAAATGGGGCCGCACCGCTTTTTCAGGGTTGCGGCCTCTTTACTAGCGAACCCACCAAACCTTGGAAGGATGAAGCTCGGCAGACCTGTTTTCTCTAGCTTTCAACAGCATTTTCTTATTTTCTTCAAAAGGATTCAGCTTGACACCCTCGCCGTTCAAACTGTACTATGCCTTAGCAACGGTGTTTATCACCGTCCGCTGCTAGCTACCTGCAATCCGTCTTCTCGGATCTCTCCTTAAGGGGCCACGCCGTCTGAATACCGGGGAAAAATGTCAGCAAAACTAGGCGAAATTCTCGTCCGTGAGAACCTCATTAGCCCTCAACACCTGCGCGAAGCGCTGGACTACCAGCGTGAGCATGGTGGCCGGTTGGGCTATAACCTCGTAAAGCTCGGCCTTGTCACGGACGACATGATTACCGCCGTGCTCTCCCGCCAGTATGGGATTCCCTCCGTCAATCTCGATCTGTTTCATATTGATGAAAATGTCCTCCGCCTGATCCCGCAAGAGGTTGCACAGAAGTACTCGGTGCTGCCGCTGTCGCGGGTTGGTGCCACCCTGACCCTCGCCATGGTGGACCCCACAAACGTCTTCGCCATGGACGACATAAAGTTTATGACCGGCTTGAATGTTGAGCCGGTGGTCGTCGCGGAAGCGAGCATTCAACAGGCAATCTCCAATTACTACGGCACGTCTCGAGAAATCGAGTTGGCGGCAGTTTCAGTCGACGATGCAGTTTTTGAAGCAGCCGGCAAAGGCGCCAACGGCGGCGGAATCACGCATGCCGACCTCGTCTCACTAGACAGTATTGATTTCGATACGGATCGTGCAGAGGACGTCGAAGTAGTCGAGGATAACGAGGAGATCGACCTCTCAACGCTCTCCCGCATGAGTGAGGACGCTCCGGTCGTACGGCTGGTAAATGTCCTGCTCGTGGATGCTCTGCGGCGCGGAGCGTCTGACATTCACATTGAGCCTTACGAAAAGGAATTGCGCATCCGGTTCCGTATTGACGGTGTTCTTTACGATGTAATGCGTCCACCTTTGAAGCTGCGAGATGCTCTGATCTCCCGTGTCAAGATCATGTCGAAGCTCGACATCTCGGAGAAGCGCTTGCCTCAGGATGGCCGCATCAAGATCAAGGTTAAGGTTGACGCCCGCTCCAGGGAACTGGACTTTCGCGTCTCCACTCTGCCAACACTCTTTGGAGAGAAGGTTGTCCTTCGTCTGCTCGATAAAGAAAACCTGATGCTTGACATGACCAAGCTCGGTTTTGAGTCAGAGTCGCTGGTCAAGTTTCAACGCAACATTGCCAAGCCTTTCGGCATGGTGCTCGTGACGGGACCAACAGGCAGTGGCAAAACCAATACTCTCTACTCCGCACTGCAGTCACTGAATACAGTTCAGACCAACATCATGACGGCAGAGGATCCGGTCGAGTTTAATCTGGTAGGCATCAATCAGGTGCAGATGAAGGAACAGATCGGATTGAATTTCGCTGCTGCGCTGCGAGCCTTTCTGCGCCAGGACCCGAACATCATACTGGTCGGTGAGATTCGTGACTTTGAGACGGCAGAAATCGCCATTAAAGCAGCACTCACCGGCCACCTCGTCCTCTCCACCCTCCACACAAACGACGCTCCCTCCACCATATCCCGCCTGATGAACATGGGTATCGAACCGTTCCTCGTGGCAACCAGCGTGAATCTGATTCAGGCGCAACGGCTGCTGCGACGCGTATGTAAAGACTGCAAGCGCGAACATCCAACCCCGCCGGAAGCGCTGATGGAAGTGGGCTTCTCAGCCGAAGAGGCGAAGAAGCTTAAAACCTATAAGGGCAAGGGGTGCTCCAACTGCAATAACACAGGTTACAAGGGCAGGATCGGCTTATATGAGGTCATGGAAGTTAATGACGAAATTCGTGAATTGATCCTGATTGGCGCTTCTGCTCTAGAACTGCGAAAGAAGGCGATAGAAGACGGCATGATCTCGCTGCGCGAATCTGGACTTCACAAGATTCGTAATGGAGTCACCACGCTCGAGGAAGTTGTCCGCGAGACCGTGGCCTAGAAAAGGAGACAAGATTTTTATGTTGCGTAGTATCACTCTGTCACTACTGATGCTGGTATCCATCGGCGTCATGCTTCCCTTTGAGGATTCAACAGCGCACGGGATTCGCCAGAGTGCTGGCGCAAGTCGCCGGGGCCATTACCGGCGCCACTCGCGCGCCTGGTGGCGACGCTATCGCGCTCGCCTCCGCCGACGACGGGCAGCGGCCCTCGCACATCGCAATGCGCCGCTTGCGCCTTTTACGCCGACCGCGCAAATCAACGGGGCCAACACGGCAGCAGCGGTTCTCCCCAAACTACCCGCCGGCTGGAATACGCTTTCGGTGGCAAACAGTGGTGAGCTGAAGTTTCGTACCGGAAGTGGAACCGGCACCCCAGCAAGTCCCGGTCAGGCGTCGCTGTCTGTGGTGGCATTAGCCCGGCCGGCGCCAGCCTACTTGACCGTGCGAGAGCAGCGGCGCCTACTCTCCGGAGTTGCGTTTTCCGATCTTCGGCGCATCGTAATCGATAAGATGATTGCCACCGGCGGCTGGGTAATAAACGATTACGAACGCGTTGTTAACGGCTCAAAGGTCTTTGTGGTTACGGCGCAAACTCCCAGCGACGGGCGCTCGCCCCAGAAATCGTGGAACTTCTACTTCACTGAGGTCCAGGGACGAATCTACAGCCTGACCACAAATACACCGGTAGAGTTCTCAGATCGCATGTCGGCCGAGGCCGAGCGGTTTATCGAATCGCTTCACCCCAACTCCGCGGGGACCACCAGGGTAGACCGATAGACCAGGAAACATTTCCTAGTCAAACTGCGAATCTCGCGATCACTTTTACGGAGCAAGCTACATGCGACTGAACGAGAGCGTCCCCCAAATCTCGCTGTCTGAGCTGCTGAGGAAGCTATCTGAACTCGGCGGCTCGGACCTTCATATCACGACCGGTTCGGCACCCCAGGTACGGGTTGACGGACACCTGCGCCCGCTGGAAGGGTATCGGGTCCTGACCTCCGCGGATACCAAACAGTTGGCCTACTCAGTGTTGACCGACGCGCAGAAGCACCGCTTCGAAGAAAATCTCGAGTTGGACTTCTCCTTCGGTGTGAAGGGTCTCTCCCGTTTTCGTGCCAACCTCTTCAACCAGCGCGGGGCAGTGGGGGCTGTCTTCCGTGCCATTCCTTACGAAATCCGGGCCTTCGAGGACTTGGGACTGCCCTCGGTGGTGAAGGAGTTATGCGAAAAACCGCGGGGCTTAATCCTGGTCACCGGCCCAACCGGGTCCGGTAAGTCGACCACCCTCGCGGCCATGATTGATAAGATCAATCGCGATCGCCGAGAGCATATTCTGACCATTGAAGATCCGATTGAGTTTCTGCACAATCACAAGAACTGTATCGTCAATCAACGTGAAGTCAATGCCGATACTCACGGGTTTGCCGCGGCCCTCCGCACTGCCCTGCGACAGGATCCCGACGTAGTCCTGGTGGGTGAAATGCGCGATCTCGAAACGATCGAGTCGGCCCTTCGCATCGCTGAAACCGGCCACCTCACGCTCGCAACCCTGCACACCAACTCGGCTGCCTCGACGATTAACCGTATCATTGACGTCTTTCCTTCGGATCAGCAGGCGCAGATTCGCGCTCAACTTTCACTCGTGCTCGAAGGGATCATGTGTCAGGCACTGTTGCCCAAAGCCGAAGTAACCGGACGAGTCATGGCGCTGGAAATCCTCGTGCCAAATTCTGCCATCCGTAATCTCATTCGCGAAGACAAGGTTCACCAGATCTATTCAATGATGCAAACCGGGCAGGACAAATACGGGATGCAGACCTTCAACCAGGCGCTCGCAACGCTCTATCACAAACGTCTGATCACGATGGAGACTGCCATCCAGCGTTCGTCCAATGTGGATGAACTCAAAGAACTCATTGAGCGTGGCGCCGGAGTGAACAATAACGGCGGCGGCAAGCATCCCAGCCCTTATGCCCAACCACGGCCCATTGGTACACGCCCGGCGATAACTCGCTAGTCTCTATCTCTGGAGTTTTTACAGATGCCCACTTACGTCTTTAAAGGCCGCAACAGATTGAATGAGATCGTTGTCGGTGAACGTGTTGCCGATAACCGGGAAGCGCTGCGACAGATTCTCCGGCGTGAGCAGGTGACTCTCACTTCCGTTAAAGAGAAGGGGCGCGAGATCGGAATTCCCAAGTTTGGCGGCCGGAAAAAGGTCAAGGCGAAGGATCTCTCCGTCTTCACACGTCAGTTTTCAGTAATGATCGATGCCGGGCTGCCGCTGGTCCAATGCCTCGAAATTCTGGCACAACAACAGGAGAATAAATACTTCCAGCAGACTCTTATGCAGGTGCGCCAGGACGTAGAGGAAGGTTCTACTCTGGCCGGCGCGCTGGCGCGTCACCCAAAGGTATTTGATCAGCTCTATGCGAACATGGTGGAAGCGGGCGAAACGGGCGGTATTCTTGATCTCATTCTGCAACGCCTTTCCACCTTTATCGAGAAGATCGTAAAACTCAAGCGCGACATAATCTCAGCCATGATCTACCCCGCGGCAGTTGTCTTGCTGGCCATCGCGGCGGTAGCCGTGATCATGGTGGTAGTGATTCCACAATTTCAACAGATCTTTCTCGGTCTGCTTGGTCCCGGCGAACTTTTGCCGCTGCCAACTCGCATCGTGGTGGGCATCAGCAACTTCCTTGCTGGCTGGGGAGGTCTCACCATTCTGGTCGCCATCATCGCAGCCGTTGTGGCAATCCGTTTCTACTACAAGACGCCGGCCGGCCGGAGAATGATCGACCGGTTGCTACTGAAGATTCCCATTCTCGGCGAAATATTCCGCAAGATTGCCGTCGCGCGATTTTCTCGTACTCTCTCAACTCTGCTGTCTTCAGGTGTGCCTATTCTGCAATCGCTCGACATAACGGCACGCACTGCCGGCAATGTGATCATAGAGGAAGCTATCGGCAAGGTTCGCGCGGGCGTCGAACGCGGCGAAAGCTTCGTTGAACCCCTTAAGGCAACTGAAGTATTTCCGCACATGGTGGCCCAGATGATTGGCATCGGCGAACAGACGGGCGCCCTTGACGCGATGCTCGCAAAGATTGCCGATTTCTACGAACAGGAAGTTGACGCAGCAATTGCCAACCTTCTTACTTTAATAGAGCCCTTGTTGATCGGATTCCTGGGCGTAACGATTGGTTCAATCGTCATATCCATGTACCTGCCGCTGTTTAGCCTGATCGGCAAACTCTCGCAGGGACATTAAAAAGACTCATATCGAATGAAAAGGGAGGCCCTCCTGGGGGCCTCCTTTTTTACTGAAAGCACCTTTGGAATGGCCTCAGTGCGTTGAAGTGACTATAGTAAGGCGCGAAGAATCTAAAGAGAGGAACATCGCATGCACTCATCGCTGCGGATTAAGCCAGCAACGGAAAGGGATATTCCTTTGCTGCTCGACTTTGTTCGAGAGTTGGCGGCGTATGAGAAGCTACCTCACCGGGTGGAGGCAACTGAGGAGCGCCTCAGACAAGGCCTATTTGGACCTGAGCCCAGGGCCCATGCTTTCTTTGCCTATGAAGGAACCGTTCCCGTTGGTTATGCGGTCTACTTCTTCACATACTCAACTTTTGTTGGCCTGCCTGGCCTGTATCTGGAAGATCTGTATATAAGACCGGAATATCGCAATAAGGGAACCGGCCACGCGCTGTTCCGTCACCTTGCCAAACTCGCACTGGCAAACAACTGTGGCAGGATTGAATGGGTCGTCTTGCACTGGAACGAGACGGCTATCCGCTTTTACAAGCGACTTGGGGCCGTGCCGATGGAAGAATGGTTTGTGTACCGGCTGGGGGGCAAAGCGCTCAATAATTTAACAATGGAATGATGAGCCTCAGCTCTCAGCGCCATCCCCAATGTATCCATATGGGCAATGGCGGCAGCCGCTCTCGCAGCAGTAGCCGCGCCGCGCAAGGAAGTGTTCCGTAAAGACGAGCAGTCCATCCTCGAGGTAATAGTCAATTCCTTCAACAGTCTCAAGAGGCTGACCTCCGGACGCGTCCTCTTGTGACTCCTTATCAGGAGCGAACCTCTTTTCGTAGCTATTCATTTGGTCAAGTTTTTCCGCTGTGACGCTATTGAAATTAATGATCTCCGGCCATGCTGCTATGTGATACGCTTTTAAGTTGATGACGTCAGAAGAGAGATTAGAACAGTCCTATTCTCTTGGACAGAAGCTTTGGTGGCTAATCCTTGGGCGACTCGCCGCTGCCCTTATTCTCCTGTTGATTGGCACGCTCTGGGCGCGCACCGGGTCCAGCCAACCCACATGGGCGAAGACAGTCCCTGTTCTATCGACGGTAATTGGACTCACAATTCTTTATTCGCTCGCTCATCGCTTCTCACAAACGCTACTGCTCCAAGCCAGGCTCCAATTCCTGGTCGACATAACCCTCGTAACCTGGCTCGTCTGGAGTTCAGATGTCATTCATTCGCCCTACACCACTTTATACATAGTCATTATCGCTGCTGCGAGTCTCTTTCTAGGCCCGCGAGACGCAGTGGTCACCTCCGTGGGTTGCGCGGCAGCGTTTACCGGTATCGTGTTAGCGGCGACGATTGGAATTGGCGATCACCCCGCTCAAGAGATGTTGAGAGGCTTTCTATCCCAAACGGTCCAGGCAGTCGGTTTCTTTGACATCGCTTTTCTCGTTGTCGGCCTTTTGTCAGCCCAACTTGCTGCACGTCAGTCGCGCTCCGATGTGCGCCTGATCGCCGCCACGCAGTCACTCGCCAATCTCAGGGCGCTACACGAGCGGATAGTAGAATCAATACGTTCTGGCGTGGTCACGACAGACCTGCAAGGGCGGATCTACACCTTCAACATGGCGGCGGAAGAAATAACTCGATACAAAGAGAAGGACGTACGCGGTAAGAACGCTTCAATTATCTTCGGCGAGATAAGGCAGCACGTGGACGACTCGTTAAAGGCGGCCGCCGCGAGCGAAACCAGTCCTCGATTTGAAGCTGATTGCCTGACCGCCGATGGCCTCCGGTTACGGCTTGGTTTTACTATCTCTCCATTATTTTCCGAAGCGGGTGAGACTACAGGCACCGTGATAACGTTTCAGGATCTCACAGAGATTCGTGTGCTAGAGGAAACCTCGCGTCGGCAGGATCGGCTGGCGGCCATAGGCCGCATGGCCGCCTCTATTGCCCATGAGATAAGAAATCCCCTGGCGGCTATGCGCGGCTCGATCCAGATGTTGCGTTCCGAGATGGTCGAGAAGTCTTCTCAAACCGAACTGATGGAGATCATTCTGCGCGAGTCGGACCGTCTGAACAGAATTATCGGCGACTTCCTTAACTACGCCCGGCCTCGTTCGATTGTTCAATCTCGAGTCGACGTAGGCGAACTGTTGAGCCAAACATTTACTCTCCTTCGCCATAGTCCCGAGATACTCGAATCTCAATCTATCGAGGAGGAGATTGCCGATGGCCCACTGATAGCCGATGCTGACGCCGAGCAGTTGCGGCAGGTGTTTTGGAACCTGGCTCGCAATGCACTGCAGGCAATGCCACAGGGAGGAACTCTTCGAGCCGAACTGGCCAGGAACTCTCAAGATCGACTGCGGATTACTTTTTCGGATACGGGCCGAGGAATGTCGCCTGAACAGGTCGAACATCTTTTTGAGCCCTTTTCATCAACCACGGGAGGGACTGGTTTGGGTCTCTCAATTGTCTATCAAATCATTCGCGATCATGGTGGTACAATTAATGTTCGCAGCCGCGAAGGTTGCGGCACTACGATAGCGGTTGAAATCCCTATTCAAAACAGTGATGACCAGGAGTCAGGAGTCAGAAGTCAGGAGTCAGGAGTCAGAAGTCAGGAGTCAGGAGTCAGAAGTCAGGAGTCAGAATTAACAAGGTGACCAACTCGTTATATGCGCAACTTGAACAAGGCGCGAACCTCACCATTAGCAATGGAGGCTTCGTTTCCTTAGCTACCTCAACCATGAAAGGAGATCTCACCATGAAGAACTTGCGAAGTATTCCAGCACTAAGCTTTCAGAACTTGATCGTTTGGCAGAAGGCTCATCAATTCGTTGTCGCTATCTATCGATACACCAAGAAATTCCCTAAAGAGGAACTCTTCGGATTGAGTTCACAGTTTAGAAGAGCTGCCGTATCGATATGCGCAAACATAGCTGAGGGTTTTAAGAAGAGGAGTAGGACCGACAAAGCTCGATTCATGAACATTGCCCAAGGCTCAGTCGAGGAATGCCGATACTACCTGATCCTTTCGAATGATCTGGACTATGGAGAAAACCAGGAACTGATGTCGCTGCTCGTGGAGGTCAGCAAACTCCTGGAGAAGTATACTCAGTCGATTATTGCCTCAGATCGTTAGCTTTGACCTGCTGACTTCTGGTTGCTGTTTCTGGTTTCTGACTTCTGACTTCTGTATTCTTCTTGTTATGTCCAACCTACTAATCGTTGATGACGAGCTAGGCATGCGCCAGTTCTTAAAGCATCTTTTTGAGCGTGAAGGACACAAGGTGCGTGTCGCTCAGAATGGCCGTGAAGCGATGACTTCGTTGCGCACCCAACCTGCGGATCTGATCGTCTCGGACGTGCGCATGGGCGACATGAGCGGCATTGAACTCTTGCGTGCAGCGCGTGAACTGACGCCAAAGGTGGAAGTCATCATGATGACGGCTTTCGCCAATGTCGATACCGCGCGCGAAGCTTTTCTTTTAGGCGCTTACGATTTTGTCCAAAAGCCCTTCGATAACGATCTGCTGAAGGAGACCGTAGCCCGCGCACTTGAAAAGATCTCATTGATCAAAGAGAAAGAGGCGCTGCTCGAAGAAAACAAAGTCCTTATTCAGGGCCAGCGAACACGCGGCAAGCTGGGGAATATCATTGGTCAATCACCAAAGATGCTCTCGCTTTACCAAATGATTGAGACCGTTGCACAGGTTCAGTCGACGGTTTTGGTGACCGGCGAATCTGGGACAGGTAAGGAGCTTGTGGCGAGGGCTATTCACGATCTTGGCCCGCGCGCCGAGAAGCCTTTTGTTTCAATCAACTGCGGGGCTTTTACTGAGACACTGTTGGAGTCGGAACTCTTTGGCTATGTCAAGGGATCGTTCACTGGCGCCAACACCAATCGCAAAGGCCTCTTTGAGGCCGCAAACAGCGGCACCATCTTTCTTGATGAGATCGGGGAGATGTCTCCTGCAATGCAGGTAAAGCTTCTGCGTGTACTCCAGGAACGAAAGCTGAGACCGGTCGGGGCTACGGAAGAGACTACTGTAGACACGCGCGTGATTGCGGCCACCAATCGGGATCTTGCGACTATGGTCAAGGAGGGATACTTTCGCGAAGATCTCTACTACCGGATCTCAGTCATACCCATCGAGCTTCCACCACTGAGGGATCGCGCAGAGGATATCTCCGACCTCGCACTGCACTTCATTCACAAGTTCTGCAATCAGACAGGTCGGAATCTAACAATCAGTGAACCGGCTATGCATCTGTTGGAGAACTATTCATGGCCCGGTAACGTCCGTGAACTTGAGCATACCATCGAACGCGCTGTGGCTCTGGAGACCACTGACGCGGTCCAACCTGAACGCTTGCCTGAGAGAATCACTCAATTCAATCCTTATCGAGTCGCTGATAGTTTTGACTTCCCGGCTGACGGGATAAATCTTACAGCGCATCTAGACCAGTTGGAAAAAACCTATGTGCTGGAGGCGCTGCGGCGTACTACAGGAAATCAGACAAACGCGGCTGAACTACTTCGCCTTTCGGTTAGATCTCTTCGTCATCTTCTTGATAAGCATGGCATCCGTGCTCTCACGGCACAGATGCGCGACGAACGCCGAGCGCCAGATTCGCCGCCTCGCAGGCGCACGACAGATCCCGGTCCCCGCCGTCGTGCCGAGGATGAAGCTGAATTCGTCGCCGGCGCCGGCGAAGGCTGAGCGAACAAGATTGGGGATTGCGGATTTGCGGAGATCGAAGCCTGCCAGACCTTTGCCGTCCTGGACCTGCCGGCAGTCACCCGTTAACCTATTCATCCTTTAAGTTCCTCACCCCTTAACCCTGACGAAAACGGTCATCTCCGCGGTGCCGGAATTTGTCATCAAGCCGCACAAATCGACGTTTTTCTCAATATCCCACAGGAAATTCGCATGGCATGGGCCTTGTTAGAGAGGCAGGAGACGGATCGCGCTCTGCGTTCAGGAGCCTTGTACGAACGAAGTCGATGGCGCGAGAACTTATTTTAATCCCCCATTTTCTTTCGAAGGAGTATGAACACAGAAATGAACACGAAGAAACGCCAAGAGGGCTTCTCACTAATCGAGCTGCTCATCGTAGTCGCGATCATCGGCATCATCGCCGCCATCGCTATCCCCAACCTCCTCGCTTCCCGCCGCGCCGCTAACGAGGGCTCGGCTCAATCCTCCATCCGCACAATCCACAGCGCGCAGGCCACTTACCAGGCCACAGCCGGTAATGGCGCTTTCGGGTCACTTGCCAACCTCAGCGGCCAGCAACTGATCGACGCTGTTCTCGCGAGTGGCTCAAAGAGCGGCTACACCTTCGCCGTGGTCGACGTCGCCGGCACCGGCGCAACGGCCCAGTTTGGAGCGACTGCTGTTCCTAGCACCACTTCCGGCGTTTCGCAGACGGGTACTCGTCGCTTTGCTATCACCCAAGTGGGTGTCATGCGCGGTGACACGACCCTCAGTGCTCCCGCCGACACCGCTGCGATCGATGCCCTGGCAGCTCTGGGCAACTAATCCTTAAGACGCAAACCAGCGTTTCAAGCGAGGGACCGAGCTAGCTTCGGTCCCTCGCTTTTTCACTTTGGACCAACACAGTGGTGGAACCTGACATAACTCGGAATACAAGACTGCCGGATTTTGTCAGTCCCGGCGATGTAGGGGACCACGACGCGCGCCAAATACCTCTGCTAATAGGCAGCTCGCGCCATTTCCTCAGGCCCCGAAAGTTGTGGCACAGCCTTTGTTGTTGAGTCTGCAGAAACATCGCGTATGCGCGGCACGATACCAAGAAGTCGGCAAGCCGTTGGCGCGAGAAACCTCAATCTATTAGGAGTACAAATACCGACATGAAAACCAAACGCCAGGAAGGCTTCTCTCTGATCGAACTTCTCATCGTTGTTGCGATCATCGGCATCATCGCCGCCATCGCTATCCCTAACCTCCTTGCCTCCCGCCGCGCCGCCAATGAAGGTTCGGCTCAATCCTCCGTTCGCACTATCCACAGCGCCCAGGCCACCTACCAGGCCACAGCCGGCAATGGCGCTTTCGGGTCACTTGCCAACCTCAGCGGCCAGCAACTAATTGACGCTGTCCTCGCGAGTGGCTCAAAGAGCGGCTACACCTTCGCCGTGGTCGACGTCGCTGGCACCGGCGCAACGGCCCAGTTTGGAGCGACTGCTGTTCCTAGCACCACTTCCGGCGTTTCGCAAACCGGCACTCGTCGCTTTGCTATCACGCAGGTAGGTGTTATGCGCGGTGACACGACCCTCAGCGCTCCCGCCGACTGCGCTGCCATCGATGCCCTCGCAGCTCTCGGCAACTAACCTGCGTCGGAAATTAAGAACACTGTGTTTAATTAAGGGGTGGAACGAAGGTTCCACCCCCCAGTTTTTCCCACCCCTAAGCTGAGATGAAAGTTAGAGAGGATCCAAAACTCGGGGCTTCTCTTTAACATTAACAGGGCAATTTTTGACGGATAGCGTTCTGGGAGGGGGCAGCAAGAGTGGCACTAAACCAGTAGCGCGGGCGCCGAACGTTCGCGGCGCCAGGTTGTTGACTATTCTCCCCGGATGGCTTTGATCGGCTTATAAAGCAGATGAACTCCCTCGGGTTTCCGATTGCACAGACAAGCCTTCAAGCCCCTCGACTTTCTTCAGAGGCACGAAGCATTTTTCTAGTAATTGTGATTTCGGGCGCGATCATCGCGCCCATCACTATCTTCGGCATACCCTCCAATCTGGACCTCACCAATCACTTTCGCTTCGCACTTCCCTTCTACGACGCAATCCACACCGGAAACTTCTACCCAGGATGGTTGGCGGAATCCAACCACGGTTACGGCGATCCGAGTTTCCGGTTCTATCCCCCAGCCTTCTACTATCTTCTCGCCCTAACTCGTATGGTCAGCGGAGATTGGTACAGTGCAACCGTCCTCTCTGTTTTGTTGCTGTCGATTGCAGGTGGATTGGGAATGTATGCGTGGGCAAAGTCACTGCTTCCAAAGCAGGCTGCCATCTGGGCGTCCATCTTTTATGCCTTAGCCCCCTATCACGTTAACCAGCTATATCAGGCTTCGCTTCTGGCTGAGTATGCAGCAAGCGCCGTACTCCCCTTTGCATTTTTCTTCGTCGAACGAGTATGCACCAGGCAGCGCAATCAGGATGTTGCGGGTCTCGCTGCCGTTTATGCTCTACTGATACTAACTCATCTGCCTCTTACGATTATCGGGTCATTAGCCTTGCTGGTCTATGCTTTGGCCAGGATCAAGAGGGGAAACTGCCATGTGGTCGTTGCAAGGCTTTTCCTGGCAGTTGTTCTGGGCCTCGGTGCGAGCGCCGTTTATTGGACCACCATGGTCGCCGAGTTAGGCTGGATTCGCATCAACGCCATTAACCCCGACGCTTCTGCCGACTATAGAAATAATTTTCTCCTTTCAACTCTGTCGCCTGACAATCTCAATGTTTGGTGGATGAACATCGTTGCTCTAATGACGTTGCTTCTGTGCGCACCGGTCTTGGCCTTCTTCGCCGGAGGACAATACAAAAGAATCAAGCACATAGCCGTTGTCATACTGTTCGCCACTTTCATGGCGCTTCCACTTTCCCGGCCAATCTGGAAACTCATACCGCCGCTTCAGCAAACCCAGTTTCCCTGGCGCTGGCTGGCGGTAATCTCAATAGCCGGATCGATTCTTGCCGCCGGGGCGTTGCCCATCTGGTTTGCGCGACCAGGTCGCTTTCAACGGACGACGAAAGTTTTGGTACTCGGCGGCGTTATCATCTCAATTGCCTTCACCATGTCGCACATGGTCAGAGAAGCCCAGTACCTCAGCAAGGGTAACTTTGGCGACACGCTTAATTCGCTGCGCGGCTCAGCCAGTGTCAACTATTGGTTTCCAATCTGGGCAACCCCTGCAGCGCGAGCAATGCAAAGCCCGATCGAGATTTCCAACAGAACTGCGGCTGTCGAATTTTGGGAAGGTGAACATCGCAGGTTTTCGGTTTCTCCCGGCAGCAGAACAGAGGCCCGAGTCAAAACCTTCTATTATCCGCACTGGGTGGCGACGAGCAACGGCCGCAGCCTGGCAACGCGCCCCGACAAGGATGGCGCACTGTTGATCTCTCTACCAGACGGTGGCGCTTCAGTGGATCTCCAATTCGTAGAGCCGCAAAGAACCTACAATTTCGGCGCGCTTAGTGTAGTTGCCTGGTTACTTATCGGCGGCATGGCCTCGCCCTTGGGCCGAAAGAGCAAAGTAATGAGCCAGTTGGTAGCGCCAGCACAAGAATTTGCCCTGGCATGTCCTGGTGCGGAAACGATTGCTCTGCGACCCTCAGAGTCCCTCCAGCAGAATCATTACAATGAGATTGCCGCGGACTATGAGGCGCATTATAGCGACCGGTTCAGTCTGGAGTACCGACGCAGATTCATCTACGATCCGATGTTCGAAAATATTAACCTGACGGAGATGTCGGTGCTTGATGCGATGTGCGGCAGCGGACAAACAACTGAATATCTTCTCGCTCGCAACGCGCGGTTAACCGGCCTCGACATCTCACGCGAGGTGCTCAATGCTTTTAGATCTAAGTGGACGAACTGTAAGGCTGTTGAGAAATCCTTAATCGATTCCGGCTTCCCGGAGAACTCATTTGACTGTGTTGTGGTTGTCGGCGGCCTACATCACCTACATCCCCATGTAAGTCATGCGGTGAATGAAATTCATAGAGTGCTAAAACCCGGAGGATACTTCTGCTTCATGGAGCCGCACAGCGGATCGCTGCCGGATTTGGTACGTCGCTTCTGGTACAAGCACGATCGATTCTTCTCGGCGAACGAAGCAGCTATTGATATCGGCGCACTACGGCGGGAATTCGAAGGGAAATTCAAACCTTTGACTCTCAAGTATCTGGGAAATTTGGCTTTCCTGTTTGTCCTCAATTCAATGATTTTCCGAATCCCGATCGGCACCAAACCGTTTTACGCTCCATTTCTATTGAAGCTCGAGTTTTTGCTCGGTAAGATCCAAACGAGGCTGACCTCGTGCTTCGCAGTAGTACAGTGGCAAAAGAGGTAAAGCCCGTTAGATCTGATCCGCTTTTGAGATCATCTAATGAACAGACTCTACCCGTCCTATCACCGTAATGTATAGCGAAACACCTTTGGAGAGGGCCCCAACGGCAAAGTTCACAGACAGTTTTCCCAAGCTCTTTGGAGTGGGAATGGTGTGGCGCATTTCGGCGATAGCTCGTAACACGTTTCGGGAAGCAGTACGGGATCGTGTGCTTTACAATCTCGTGCTCTTTGTTTTGTTGCTAACAGCGGCCGCAATATTTATTGGCGAACTTTCAGGAGGGCAAGAACGAAAAATCATTGTCGATCTGGGTCTCAGCGCCATGCTGCTCTTCGGCGTATTCATAGCCATTTTTGTCGGGGTCGGTCTGGTCTACAAAGAGATTGAACGACGAACAATCTTTGCAATCTTTGCCAAGCCAGTAGGGCGGGGAGAGTTCTTAATCGGCAAATACCTCGGACTTTCTCTTACGCTGCTGGTCAATGTTCTGATTATGGGAGCGGGAATATCCCTGGCGCTGGTTTACGTTGGCGGCGGCTGGGAACCGTTGGCGCTGACCATTTGGCCTGCTATCCTTCTTATTTACATAGAGTTGCTGATTCTCACAGGTGTGGCGTTGCTCTTCTCTTCGTTTTCCTCCCCCGCGCTTTCGGCGCTGCTGACGTTCTTCGTCTTCATCATTGGGCACTTTAGCGCGGATCTCAAAAGCCTGGCCATTTCGACGGGAAGCATCGGCGCCCGCTGGCTCTTTGCGGGCCTCTATTACCTGCTTCCTAACCTTGCTAACTACAGCTACATAACACCGGCCGCTCACGGGCAAGTACCCGAACTTTCCCAGAGTGTCGTAGCTGTCATCTATGCTTTCTTTTATACAACCGTCGTCCTTGCCGTTGCGTTACTGGTTTTCAACCGTCGAAACTTCAAGTGATCCAGCAAGAACAGATCAGTCCGCGAGCAAATCGCGATATTGCGCTGCACCAAACACTGCCGTTGGTCGCCACCGTGATATTCAGCCTGGCAATCAGCGTGTTTCTTGCGCATTGGCTCGACTCTCATCGGCCGCCGGCGGATGCTAGTGTTGAAGAAGAGAGACTTTATCTAACAGGGAAAACGGCGAAACGGTTAAGTCTTGGCTTCAATGGTCTGATTGCCGACTGGTACTGGATGCGCTCGCTTCAATATGTTGGCCGGAAAATAATCAATCTTCCTGAAGATGTTGAACTCGATGACCTCGGGCAACTGAATCTTAAGCTGCTCGCTCCACTGTTGGACACGGCTACTACAGTCGACCCGCAATTCCTTGAACCTTACGAGTACGCAGCCGTGGTTCTGCCTCTGTCGATTTAGACGAAGCGATCCGAATAACGAAAAAAGGAATTGCAGCGAATTCAAACGCCTGGACCCTTTATCAACATCTCGGTTACATCTATTGGCAACAGAACGATTTCAAGAGCGCCAGCGAAACTTACGGTGAAGGCGCGAAACTTCCCGGCGCGCCACCATGGATGGAGGCGATGCGCGCCCGCATGGCTGCCGAGGGCGGAAGTCGAGCTGTGGCCCGTGAGGTCTATAGTCGGATGTATGAACAAGCAGGAGATGAGTCCGTGAAGGACATGGCGCGAAGACGCCTGATGCAGCTGGACTCGTGGGACCAGCGAGATGTGCTGCGCAAGATCATTTCTTCATACCATTCGCACGTGGGTCGTTGTCCCGCATCCTGGCGGGAGATCGAAGCAGTGATCCGCGCCTTGCACTGGCAAGTAGATGCGTCGGGAGCCCCGCTTGATCCCTCGAGCACACCGTACTTACTTTCAAACAATGGCTGCGACGTTGATCTCAGTCCGGCATCGCAAGTTCCCAGCAGGTAAACCGGCATGAAACCAATAGTCCAAATCGAGAATCTTACCAAAGACTACGAAGTCGGCTTCTGGCGCAAACGTAGGATCCGCGCCTTGGATGGCCTTTCGCTTGACGTTAACCCGGGCGAAATTTTCGGCTTCCTGGGAGCGAACGGAGCGGGCAAGACAACCACTTTGAAGCTTCTCATGCGTCTTATGTTCCCGACGTCCGGAACCGCGCGCATACTGGGCTACGACATTGCCGATGTTGCCATGCACCAGCGCATTGGCTACCTGCCTGAAAACCCGTACTTCTACGATTACCTTACGGCGCGTGAACTACTCGATTACTGCGGCCAAATCTTTGGCTATACAAAGTCCGAACGCAACCAAAGAGCCGAACAACTTCTTGCCCGCGTGAAACTTGACGAGAAGCGATGGGATATCCAGTTGCGAAAATTCTCCAAAGGAATGCTGCAGAGAGTCGGCCTGGCGCAGGCCCTAATTAATGACCCGGAAGTGGTCTTCCTGGACGAGCCAATGAGTGGACTGGATCCCATCGGACGCCGAGAGGTGCGTGACTTGATCTCCTCCCTACGACAGGAAGGCAAGACGGTCTTCATGTGTTCGCATATTCTTTCCGACATTGAGGTGCTCTGCGATCGCGTTGCTATCCTCAAACGAGGACGGCTGTCAAACGTGGGCTACCTTGACGAACTGCGGCAGCGAACGGGGAATCACAATTACGTGGAGGTAATTGCTACCGGAACAGATGCCAGTACACTTCAACTAAACATGAGCGGGCAGAGTAACTGCAGAGTTACCGCCACTGCCGGTGGCTTACGGGTGGAAGTTCCTGATGAGAGAAGTGTTGACGGCGTGATTATGGCGCTGCGCAAATCGGGGGGCCAACTGGTTTCAGTGCAGCCGCTAAAGCAATCGCTGGAGGAGCTTTTCCTGGATGTCGGACGCGAGGTGGTTGAGCAGGTTTATTAGCTCCTCTAATCGTCCTTTCCTACGGTTTGAACCTGAAAGCCGTCGTCTCCATCTTAATGTTCGCGCGGTCATCGCTCTCGGTCATGCCGTCGAGCATCACTTGGATTAACATCGTCTTGTTCGGCTGCAATTCTGCTTGCTTCGCAGGAATTACCACCACGGTCCTTTGCTTTACAGGATTTCCCTGATGGTCCACAACGGCTGCCTTTACTTCTAATCCATCAATCGTTCGCCCGGTAAAGTTACGAGCCGTGGTATGAAGACTCATTACAATATCTCCTAGTGCTCGCTTTGCCTCATCCGCTTCGGGATCATCAAGCACGATTCGCGAGCGATATTGTTCAAACTCAGGCGCGCCGGCTCGGATGGCATTTTCCAGCGTAGGTTCAACCGTACCTCCGCCGCTGGCACGCATCAATAAATAAAACAAGCCAGCGATCGCAATGCCGGCAACGACCGCGACCATAATGATCACCTTGCGCCGAGGTTCGTCCGTGCTCGGGAGTTGTCTCTCTGGAGCAGCCATTTTTTTCTATACCTGGGAGCGCAGGCATCCTTGCCTGCTTCGCTTCGAGTGTGCGAGGCAGCAAGCAAGGATGCCTGCGCTCCCAGGGCGGAATTGTAGGTCGGAGGAAAAGGATTTGGCAATCGACCGGGGGCCTCTGCGGGGGATCTCTCTGCGCAAACGGACTCCGGCGACGCGGTTGATGAGTGCAATTGGCTTGCGACCGAAAGGCTTTATGCCTGTCGCTTTGCGAGAAGGCCATTAATCAGCTCTTCGAGTTCGCTAAAGTCAATAGGCTTCGTGATGTAGGCGTCGCAACCCGCCGCCATGGCTTCGGAATGAAAGTCAGCCGTGTCATGAGCTGAAACTGCAATTATCGGCACTGTGGCCAATGGCGGTAAAGCACGAATCCGGCGGGTCGCTCCCAGGCCATCAACAACAGGTAAACTCAGATCCATCAGGATGAGATCCGGCACAAACTGAGCAGCAACGCGAACAGCCTCTTCACCATTTACCGCTTCAATAACGCTGTAACTGCTCATTTCAAGCAGCCGCCGAAGCATGAACCGGTTGTCTTCTGTGTCTTCAACTAACAGTATCGTAATCGGGTTAGTCCTCGCTTTCTATTCGCAGTGTACTCCGTTGCTCAGAAGCTTCGCCGCTTGAATTTCGCCCGCGGACCCGCTGTAAGTTGTTGAATCTACTGTATCACTAGTATACGCCGGGTGTTTTTGTTAATATCCGCATCGAAACACAACACATGAGAGCGCACGTTGCGGGTTCAATCCGTACACAGGCAAGGATAGCGTCAGCCCTCGGGGTGGTTAGACCGGATTGATTCCGACTGTCAGATGAAAGCACTAGTACTGGACACAGCAGAAAAGGAAGCACTTCAAACTCTGGGACGCGCATCCGTTCAGATCGTCCATGACCTAAAGAACCAATTGAACGGTCTCAAACTGTATGCCACATTCCTCCGAAAGCGCCTGGAGAACAGCGATCGTCCTGCAGATGAACTCGAGACAGTTAATAAACTGATCTCCGGCATTGAGCGAACGGCAGCCGATCTTTCGACTCTGGTGCAATACGGTAAACCGATAGAGTTGAAGAAGCAGGCTGGAGTGGATGTTCAGAAAATGCTACGAAATGTGGTTTCTAACCTCACTCAGGGAACACGTTCAACCGCTCCCTTGACGGCGCCCTTAATTCTCGAAACGGACAGCACTTCGGTAATTGGAGAGTTTGATCCAGTGGTGTTGTCCGAAGCCCTGAAGTCGATTTCGGTGGCCGCAGTTCACCTGCGCCAAAAGCAGCAAAAAAGTGAACCATTATCCATCATGCTTCGGCACGATAGAGCAAACTCAGCGGCTTTTATTGAATGGCAGGGGCTCAATGGTCTCGACCATGATCCTTTTCGGGCGTTCTCCGGTAGTGACGAAATCAGGATGTCGTTGGCCGCGAAAATAGTTGAAGCTCATGGCGGTTCTGCCGAACACGAAGAGAATGTGTTGCGCATCAAGTTGCCGCTTCAAACCCAAAAGTAATCGAAATGGAGACAGCAATCATGGAAACAACCGGCACAGTCGTTTCAAGGGAAGGGAAAAAGGTGGAGAACAAATCAGTCCGTATCCTGATAGTAGATGATGAACCAGTAATGGCAGACTCATTGAAGCAGAACCTAATGGAGGAAGGATACTCTGTCGACACAGCGTCGACCGGTGCCGAAGCAATCGAGCTTTTCGATCAGGGAGGGCATCATCTGGCCATTTGTGATCTGCAGCTTCCTGACCTGGACGGCCTCGAGGTAATGCGCCACATGAAGGATGCGCGACCGACCACAGAAGTAATTGTAGTAACCGGTTATGGCTCAGTGCCCAAAGCGGTGGAGGCAACGAAAGCCGGGGCCTTCTATTTTGTGGAAAAACCTTTTGATTTCGAGGAGATTCAGCCTCTCGTTGACAAGGCACTGGAGCGCCGCGAACTGGTCGCCGAAACAACCAACATGCGGCGCCAACTGTCGACGCGTTCGGAATACTTCAATATCATCGGCGCGTCGAAACAGATGCAAACCATCTATGAAACGATTGAATCGGTAGCGAAATCCGACGCCAACGTCTTTATTGTGGGGGAGTCAGGCACCGGCAAAGAACTGATTGCCAACGCGATTCACTACAATTCGCTTCGCTCGAAAAAGCCGTTTATCAAGGTAAATTGTGCCGCACTGCCAAAGGAGCTGATTGAGTCAGAACTTTTCGGACACACCAAAGGCGCATTTACAGGGGCTCACGCCGATAAGGAGGGTCTCGTCCAGCACGCAGCAGGCGGCTCCTTAATGTTAGACGAAATTGCCGAGATGCCGGTCGAGTTGCAACCCAAGCTGCTGCGCGTCTTGCAGGAGAGAAGTTATCGCAAGATTGGCTCCGAGAAGACCTACGCCGTCGACTTCCGGTTGATTTCTTCGACCAACAGGCCACCTGCCGATGCGATTCGCGACGGTTTGCTTCGCGATGATCTCTTCTACCGCATCTCCACAATAACTATTCACGTACCGCCTCTACGCGAGCGCAGCGAAGACATTCAACTACTCACCGAACACTTTTTGCACATGTATGCTCAGAAGTATGAGCGCTCGATCTCGGGTGTTTCCCAGGCAGCCTATCAGCGACTGTTCGGCCATGCCTGGCCAGGGAACGTGCGCGAACTGCAGAATGTTATTGAACGCGCGGTATTGCTGGCCAAAGCTAATCGTATTGAACCCGTTGATCTGCCGTTCGATAATGGCTCCTTACCAGAAGGCTCACCTCCAGGGCTGGACTGGGAAGTGCCGCCCAACATGACGCTCGAAGATATCGAACGCCTGGTAATTGAACGAACGCTGCAACGCACGGGCGGCAACAAGCAGGCGGCAGCCAACCTACTGGGAATCTACCGGCCCCGGCTCTATAGTAAGATTCGCAAATATAACATTGACGTCGCGACGCTCGTTTCTGCTTAACAAACTTTTGGCTTATCGATTGTTCAATGCTTGTAACATAAAGTGGCCGCCAGGCCACTTTATTTTTGAACACGCCAATCAATGAGCGCAGAAATGCCAGAGTCGTCACCCGCTGCTCGGCTGGTTAGCATTGATGCTCTTCGAGGCATCGCCGCGCTCGGTGTCGTCCTCTACCATGCGGTCCTGCAAACCAGAGACACCTCTCCCCACTATCTCTTCAAGTGGGCAATCAGCGCGATTCAATTTCTTAGCTCCTTCGGATACATCGGCGTGTTTCTGTTTTTTGTGATCTCCGGCTTTTGCATACACCTGCAGTGGGCCAAGGCACTCGCCGAACAGCGGGAACCGCATGTCAAGTTCAAGACTTTTTGGGTTCGGCGGATTCGGCGGCTCTATCCTCCATATCTGATTGCGCTGGCACTTTTCCTCGGTTTAGGGGCTGTGTCGTCAGGGATCAGTATTACGCGCTTCTTTGGCTACGATTTATTGATGCATCTGCTGATGTTGCACAATCTTGATTGGCGCACGTCTTACAGCATCAACGGAGTCTTCTGGACCTTGGCAATCGAAGAGCAACTCTATCTTGCCTATTTTGTCTTGCTCTATCTGCGAAGGCACTGGGGGTGGGCACCGACTCTACTAATCTGCTTCCTGGCGCGTCCGGTGTGGTTTTTCCTCAGCCATGCAATCTGGCTGCTCTGGGGCGTAGGCGTTCCCGTGCCGGAGTCGGCGGCGTCACATTGGTTCACCTGGGCGCTGGGAGCGATAAGCGTCGAAGCAGCGTTTGGGATAATAATGTTTCCTCGATGGTGTAGAAGTCTCTGGCTCGGCAACGCGACAATTTTATTGGCGTCAGCGATCTCTTTATTACTTCCGGGACTCGGAAAAGACACTATCGTTCACGATGCGAGCTGGTTACTGATGCATCCGTTATGGGGTTTTGGGTTCTTCGTAATCGTCAACCGGTGTGTACAGGCGGAGAAATCCTGGGTCAGCCTGCGCAGGCAGCTTCTGGTTGGTGCTGCTGGATTTATCGGCGTCTCCTCTTACTCGCTTTACCTGACGCATGAGCTGGTGATCATGCAATCGTGGCGGTTTGCCATTGGCTGGCTGCCCCCGATGGCCAACACACTGTTGGTACTGACGCCCGTCACAGTTATTTTCGCCTGGGGGTTCTTTCGCCTTTGCGAGAAGCCGTACATGCGGAGATCAAGTCCGTCACGGCAGCGTGTGGGAAGCGTCCAGGAAGAGATGTTCCCTGGTTCCCTGCCTGCTTTGGCAGAAGAAGAGTTAGCCGGCTAAAGCCTGGGACGTCAATCTAACTGGTAAGTTGCTACGCTTGTAGGCGTTTCGAAGCAGCGAACTTTATAGATGTCGACGCGAGGGTCAGTGATTCTGGAACGCACGCGGTCCAGAATATACTTGGCGAGATTTTCAGCGGATGGTTGGACTTCATCAAAGGGTGATAATTCGTTAATATTGCGGTGGTCCAAATACTGCACAACCTCATCTGCAGCAGCCTTCAACTCAACGAAATCGACCAACAATCCAATATTATTCAATTCCCGGCCGCGAGCATAAATCTCGATCTTGTAGTTGTGTCCATGCAGGTTCTCACATTTGCCGCGGTATCCACGGAGTTGGTGGGCACTGGAGAAGTTTCGCTCAATCATTACCTCGAATTGTCCGGCCATGAATAAAGTCTGGCACAAGCCAAACCGGGATGTCCAATCGGGCTTAAGTGGAGTTTTGGGGGAGGAGTAATTAAAGGTGGTACTTGAGGAAATCCCACAAACTTGAGTTTGTGGATCGTTAGGTTCAGCCTAAAAGGTGAGCGCCGACTTATCTATACGTCAGCTGTCGCGCGCTCCTCGCGCCGCGAGCGACAGCTGACAACCAACCGAAGAAGGGGGAGAGGCCCGCTTTTTAGGCTGAACTTAAACATCCCCTAACTGAAGTTAGGGGTCTTCTTCAATACCCGTTTGCACCCTTCTGGAAGAGGCGAGGGAGATTGGCTGTTTTTATATAGCTTCGGCCTTGACCCTGGGTGTTGTTTCAAACACCTGTGTTAATTCCTCTATTCTTGACGTCACCCGGCAGGACGGCAAACTGGCAAGAAATACGCGACCATAACCTTTTGTACGCAGACGCGGATCCAAAATCGCCAGCACTCCGCGGTCGGTCGTGCTGCGAATCAAGCGACCCAGGCCTTGCTTCAGAGTAATGATCGCCTGTGGCACGCTGTACTCATGAAAACTTGAGCCCCCCTGTTCCTCAATATAACGTTGCCGCGCCGCGATTATCGGGTCAGTAGGAACCGCAAATGGCAGCTTGTCGATGATAACGCACGACAACTGCTCGCCACGGACGTCGACACCCTGCCAAAAACTGGAGGTGGCAAAGAGCACTGCATGAGGTGTTTCTCGAAAACTGGCAAGGAGGCGTCCTTTTGCGGCGCTGCCTTGCACTAAACAAGGGTAATCAAGCTCCGGCATTACCAGGTCATAGAGCGACTGCATACCCGCGACGCTGGTAGAGAGCACAAACGCGCGGCCGTTGGTAGCGTTCAGTATCTTGATTACCTCAGCGGCTGCTGCTTCGGCCCAACCGGGAGAACGTGGATCCGGCATCCTTTGGGGCAAGTAGAGCAATGCCTGAGTTTGAAAGTCAAAGGTAGATTCGGTAATCAAGTCCTCCGCTTTGTCGAGTCCCAGCCGTTCGCGTATGAACGCGAAGTTTCCGGCACTGGAGAGCGTTGCCGAAGTTAACACTACAGTCGAAACCTCGCCGAAGAGTCGGTCTTCCAGCAATCCGGAAACATCAATTGGCGAGGCCCGCAAAAAGATACCCCGGCCGCGGCGCTCAAGCCAGAACACAAATTTTTTGTCTTCGCCTGCAACAATGAATCTCAGATCAAAACGCACCTGCCTGATCCGGCGAACCAGATTTTCCACTTCGGGCGGCTTCTCCTTCAGCGCATCGAGTGTAGTTTCCAATCGCGCCAAAGCTCCATCAAAGGCGATGTAAAGCTCGCCCAGCCGAGTAGCCTCAAGCTGGCCGGCGGTAGTGCGACAGGTGAAAGTTCCCGGAATGATCGGAAACCTCCCCTCGCCTCCTCTTCCCTCGCGAAAGCCCATCCAGAAAGCATCAGCAAATCGCTGCGCGCGAGAAGCGCTTTTCGTCAGCTCTCGATCCGCATCGGCATTTTCGACGGGCAACGCACCCAGATCACCTATCAGATCATCAATTTGATAATTCGATACCTGGGCGCCGAAATACTCGGAAGCGACATCTTCAATGAGGTGCGCCTCGTCAAGTACGACAGCAGCATAGTCGGGTAATACAGATCCATACATGCCGTTACGCAGGGCTAGATCTGCGAAGAAAAGGTGGTGATTGACGACTACGATATCGGCCTGTTGCGCGCGATCGCGCATGCGCGTGATGAAACAGGGTGCATAGTCAGGGCACTTTTGCCCAATGCAGATTTCGGTGCGTGCATCCACGTGACGCCAGAACGACAGAGTCTCCGGCAGGTTAGCCAACTCCGCGCGATCGCCGGTTTCTGATTGGTTTGCCCAGCGACAGACTTCTTCGAAATAATCCACTTCATCCAGGCCCTCGAGTACTGGCGAAGCTTCGGCCCGCTTCAAGCGCTGCAGGCAAACAAAATTATTCCGCCCTTTCATGTAGGCGGCTGTAAATTTCTTTGGCAATACGCTCTGGAGAAAAGGGATGTCTTTCTCCATAAGTTGTTCCTGAAGATTCTTTGTACCCGTGGAGATGATTACGCGACCTCGCCCACCGACCGCCGCGGCCACTGCGGGCACAAGATATGCCAGCGTCTTTCCGGTGCCGGTCCCTGCTTCTACGATGAGGTGACCGTTTTTCTCAAAGGCGCGCATGACCGCCTGGGCCATCTGAATTTGACCGGGGCGATACTCGTATTCCGGATGAGCACGGGCAATGAGGCCTTCTACACCGAAAATCTTTTCCATATGCAGCATGAGAGGATGGCGAAAATTCTACGACTATCGGGATGCAATGGACTCCTGGGTTCGGGGCTTCAGTCTCTTTGAATAGAGCGGAAAGCGTGCGGTGAGATCAGCAACGCCCTGTTGCACCTTCCGACGGACGGCTTCAGATTCTGGAGCATGAATGACTTCCGCAATTAGACACCCTATCTCGCGCATCTCCGGTTCATTCATACCTCGACTGGTAACGGCAGGCGTTCCAATCCTCAGACCAGAGGCAACAAAGGGCTTGTTCTGATCGAAAGGGATTGTGTTTTTGTTGACTGTAATATGGGCGGCTTCGAGCGCTTTTTCCGCCTCTTTCCCGGTCGTGCCTTTGCCGTCCATCCAGACGTCTACCAGCATCAAGTGGTTGTCGGTGCCTCCGGAGACGAGCCGTAGTCCTTGATCCTGCAATTCTGCCGCCAGGGCTTTGGCATTCTTCAGGATCTGAAGTTGGTACTCACTGAAATCTGATCGCAGGGCCTCACCGAAGGCAACGGCCTTGGCAGCAATAATGTGTACTAGCGGCCCACCCTGTACCCCAGGAAATAGCTTTCTGTCGATCTCTTTTGCATGCGCCTCTTTGCATAGGATTAAACCGCCGCGCGGACCTCGCAGTGTCTTATGCGTAGTGGTAGTCACGTAGTCGGCATGTGGCACTGGTGAGGGGTGCAAGCCGGCGGCTATCGGTCCGGCAATATGTGCAATATCGGCAAACATCAGCGCTCCTATACTCCTGGCAATGTTGCCGATGCGTTCAAAATCAATGATGCGTGAGTAAGCAGAAGCGCCGCAGACGATTAACTTCGGTCTGTGCTGCTGGGCCAGCCGTTCCAATTCATCGTAATCAATTTGCTCGGTTTCACGCGAGACGCCGTAATCGGCAACCTTGTAACTCATGCCCGAGAAGTTCATCGGATGGCCATGAGTGAGGTGACCACCATGTGATAGGTTCATCCCGAGAATCTGATCACCATACTGAATGGAGGCCAGATATACTGCCATATTAGCCTGCGCCCCACTGTGTGGCTGGACATTAGCGTGCTCTGCGGCAAACAGTTGTCGCGCGCGATCGATGGCCGCTTGTTCCACCACGTCAGTCCATTCGCAACCGCCGTAATAACGCTTCTTTGGATAGCCTTCCGCATACTTATTGGTAAAAACTGAACCCATTGCCTCGAGCACAGCCTCACTCACAAAGTTTTCGGAAGCGATCAACTCCAGACCATTTGCCTGTCGCGCAACCTCGTTGTTTACGGCATCTGAAATCAGCGGATCAACTTCAGCCAACGATGCGTTTCGCAAGTCAACCATACGATCTTCCTTTCGGATAACAAGGCTGAATGAGAGGCTCTCTCAGGTTTGAGGGATGGTACATCACCGCACGCAAAGAGCAAAGGGGAACGAGCAAAAGGAGCAAAGGGAAAAGGGCAAAGCGAAAGACAAATCCATTTGACATTGGTCATTCAACATTTATCAATTCTCATTAGCTGTCGTGTGAGATCGTGCCATTGGTAATGTCAGCCATGGGACAGAGTCTTGGTCAGAGTCAACCATTCGTCAACCTCAAGCATTGGGCAGAGTCAGCCATTGGGAGAGTGATGACGCGTTATAGGGGTCAATAATGTCAGGTGTCAAATATCAGACGTCAAATGTTCAAATGGTTCCCCTGCCCTTAGCGCTTTGCCCCTCGCTCTTAGCCCTTTGCTCTTCGCCCTTTGCTCTTTACGCGTCGCTTTGCGAGAATAACTGGTTGACGCGTGCTGCTTTGTAAACCGCAGTATAGAACCCCAAACACCTGAATGCGCTGGTCACAATATTTCATTCCTACACTTCGTGAAGACCCGGCAGACGCAGACGTCGTTTCTCACAGACTTTTGTTGCGTGCCGGAATAATTCGTCAACTCTCAGCCGGCATCTATTCATACCTGCCGATGGGTCAACGGATCGCCCTCAAGATCATGCAGGTCCTCCGGGAAGAGATGAATCGCATAGGGGGTCAGGAATTTTACCTGCCGGCATTACACCCAGCGGAACTGTGGAAAGAGTCGGGACGCTGGGACGCCATAGGTGAAGACATGTTCCGTCTTAAGGATCGGAAAGGGGCGGATATGTGTCTGGGAATGACGCATGAAGAAGTTTTCACTACCATCGCCCGAAACGAAATCCGCTCCTACAAACAACTGCCTCAGGTCTGGTATCAGATCCAGATTAAGTTCCGGGATGAACCGCGGCCGAAATCAGGGCTAATGCGGTTGCGTACCTTCATCATGAAGGACGCCTATTCCTTCGACATTGATCGCGCCGGGTTAGACCGCTCGTTTGCCGATCAGCGGGAGGCTTACAAAAGAATCTTTACGCGCTGTGGATTGGAGTTTGCGCTCGTTGAGGCTTCTTCGGGCGCGATGGGGGGATCGGAGTCAACCGAATTCGTTGCAAAAACGCCGGCTGGAGAGGATCTCATAGCGACGTGCGGAAGCTGTGGCTACGCCGCCAACCTGGAGAAGGCTACTTCCCGTGTTCCGGTGATCGAAGACTCGTGGGGCCCTGTCGCTCCAGAGGAATTTCCGACGCCTGGCGTGCGTACGATCGCAGATCTGGCAACTTTCCCCGGCGGGGCGCCGGCAGACCACCAGATCAAATCGTTAGTATATGTAGCGACTGTTAACGGCACGCCGGAACCGGTGTTGGTGTTGCTACGCGGCGATCATCAGTTGCATGAGACAAAGTTGGGAGACCGTCTAGGTGCGACGTCAGTGCGGGCGGCGCATCCAGAGGAGATCCGCGATCTCCTTGGCGCCGATGCCGGAAGCTTAGGTGGCGTCGGCGCCAAGGTCCGCGCCCGCCAGGCAAACTACCGGCTTACCATAATTGCCGACCTGGCCCTGAAGGGTCGCCGCAATATGACCACCGGGGCCAACAAAGACGAGCATCACTTGCGGGGCGTTGATATAGCTCGCGACATTTCTGTCGATAAGTGGGCAGACCTGCGTACTGTCAGTTCCGGCGAACCTTGTTCCCGCTGTGATAAAGGCGTGCTCGACGTGTACAAGGCCATGGAAATTGGCCACATTTTCAAGCTGGGAACCAAATACTCCGAATCGATGGGAGCCACCGTATTAACACAAGATGGCAGGCAAGTACCGATCGTGATGGGCAGCTACGGTATCGGCGTCGAGCGAATCATGTCGGCTGCCGTCGAACAAAGTCATGATGATGATGGCATTATCTGGCCTAAGTCGCTAGCGCCTTTCGACGTAATCGTTTCGGTAACAAATATGAAAGCCGATCGATTACGCGAAGCAGGCGAAAAACTTTACAAGGAGCTCGAACGCGCAGGCCTGGAAGTTTTACTGGACGATCGCGACGAACGTGCAGGAGTAAAATTCAAGGATGCTGATCTAATCGGCGTTCCTTATCGTCTTACTATAGGCAACAAGATTTCAGATGGCTTTGTAGAGTTGTTCGATAGACGCGCGCGCGCCAGCCAGGACGTAAAACTCGCCGAAGTTGTCTCGCGCGTTCAAACACTCGCGCTGGCGGGCCGGTGATGGACCAGCGGAATGGACCTGAATCAACCGATAGACGATGGACAATAGACGATAAACGTCGCCTATCTTCTGTTGTCTATCGTCCATGGTCCGTTGTCTATCGTCCATTGTTTTAAACGTGAGAGCGATGCCGTTCAAATCCACTGTCTTCATAATACTGATTCTTCTAGCGGTCCCGGTTCGCTACTCTGCTCAGGACTCTCTTCCGGATCTTGTTCGCTACATCAAGCCTTCGGCGGTAGCCATTGAAACCTTTGACGCGCATGGGGAGAAATTGTCGCGCGGCAGCGGATTCTTCATCGGTACCGATCGTGTGGTCACGAACCGACATGTAATCGACGGCGCGCACCGTGCTGAGGTTCATTCCTCTGCTGGAACCATCTATCCGGTCAAGGGCGTATTGGCGGTCGATGCCGAAGGAGATATTGCATTATTGAAGATTGAGGCACCTCCAAATCAAGTTCGGCCCCTGCCACTGGACCGTACCTCGCCCCAGGAAGGGGAAAGCGTCGTGGTGATTGGCAACCCCTTCGGCCTCGAAGGCAGCGTCACCAACGGGATTGTTTCAGCAGTTCGGGATATACCAACTTTTGGCAGGATTATTCAGATCACCGCACCAATTAGTCCCGGCTCGAGCGGTAGTCCAGTTGTGAACATGCAAGGCCAGGTGATCGGAGTCGCCACGCTCCAGATTACGGGCGGCCAGAGTGTTAACTTCGCCATCCCTTCTGAAAGAATCTCGCGACTCGAGACCGAGTCGATGATGACGCTCTCAGAGTTGGTTGTTGCCACCAGCAAAAACAAGCGCGCCAAGGCAGTGCAGTCGTTTCGTGACGGGCTTAGTTTTCTCTCCAAAGATGATTGCGAAAAGGCATTACCTTATTTTGAAAAGGCTGTTGAATCGGACGGTAACTACGCTGAGGCCTGGGCTCAGAGCGGCTTCTGTAACGAAAAGCTGGGCCGGCACACGGAAGCAATCGAAGCTTCGAAAAAGGCAGTCAACCTGAGGCCTTCCCCAGAGTCTTATTTTAATATCGGGCTGGCTAACTATTACCTCAAACAGTATCGCGACGCCGCTGATGCCTATCGGCAAGCCATAAAGCTCGATCCTTACAACGCGGCCGATGCCCATTACGCATTGGGCCTGGTTTATCGCGACTGGGGAAAGGCAGACGAGGAGGTACAGGCGTATAAGCAAGTAATTCGCCTGCGTCCTGATTACACCAGTGCCTACGAGCGATTGGGGAGCCGTTATTTAAGGTCGAGGAAGTACTCTGAAGCCATTGAGGTATTCAAACAGCTGATGGCCCTGCGACCGGCTGATGCCACGGCGCCAAACAATCTTGGTGAAGCTTATCTCGAAACGGGCCGCTTCAACGAAGCTGTAGAGGCTTTCCGGCAAGCAACACGGCTGAAACCGGATTTTGGTAGGGCTTATTTTAATCTTGGGAAATGCTTTATGGCGATGGGTAATCGGGAAGCGGCTGTCGAACAATACATTGTCCTGCAGAATCTGGATCAGGACTGGGCGGAGAAGTTGAACGCCGTGATTAATCCCTGACGGCAGGAGCAGGAGGCAGGGCATCACCGAGGGGAAATTTTCCTCACTTCTGAAAGGAGAATCGAAATGGTTACCTCACAAGGCTTTAGAGATTTAAGGGTTTATCAGCTCGCGTTTGAGTTAGCGATGCAGATCTTCGAAGAGTCCAAGCATTTCCCACGGGAAGAAATCTATTCCCTAACCGATCAGGTTCGACGTTCTTCTCGTAGCGTCGCAACCAACGTCGGCGAGGGTTATAGAAAGCGGCGTTACCCAAAAATGTTCGTAAGCAAAATGTCCGACGCGGACGGCGAGGCTACCGAAACGCAGGTTTGGCTGGATTTCGCCGAACGATGCGGCTATTTGTCGCAACGACGACAACTAGAATTATTGTCCGGCTATGTAGAAGTAGGTCGTATGCTGGGCGGTATGATTCAGCGCCCTGAGAGATTCGCAATCTGACGGTCTCCACGTCCACCTGCTCCTGCCGTCTGCCTCCTGCCGTCTGCCTCCTGCCTCCTGCTCTACTTAACAGCTTCGGCCAACAATGCCGTGAGTGCGTTGTCCTGAAGGATCTTGTTTCGCTGAAGCTGACCATGCAGGTCACAAGCGAAGACAGCATAAGCCAGCCTCAAATGCGATCCTGCGTAACCAACGCCGGCCGGCGCCAAAACTCCTCCTAATAACGACTTCCGGGAAACGCGACCGTCGCCAGGTGCATACATCGCCTCCGTAGCTTCCCGCCTCGTAACTCTTCTGCCGCTCGTAGTGCGATACTCTTTGGGCCTTATTAGAGTGACCCAGCGATCCCTTTCGCGATCGCGCAAGATAACTGGCTTACTGAGTGTTTCTTCGCAATCACCGCCTAATGCCAGCAACATAACCGGTGGCGCCGCGTCGGAGATTGCGTCCAGCGCCTGATGAAATCTCTTCGCGCGATGCAATACAGCAGCGAAATAAGCATCCAGAGTCTCCAGCGCCTTTTCAGGATCCCCGGCCCTTGCGTATCGTTTCCTATAATCGGGGTCATTTACGGCTGACCAGCCATAAAGTTTCCAAACCTGCGGATCATAGATGTCCACTTGCAACGGCCTCAATTCCTCGTCCAGAAATCCGGCAGAGTTTCCATGAGGCAGGAGTTGGAAAAGCGCTGGACAACTTATCGCATCCTCCCGCCTCAATTTGTTTAACAGCGGGACGCGACGGCGCAACCCTTCCGTAACCGAATAACCATCCAATAAAGTTGCCAAAGCATCTGCTGACCCCTGGTTCGGAACGCCAAGCAAAACAATCCGCTGAATGTGTGCAGCTCCGGCCCAGGTTGGCGCCAGTGGCTCCTCTCCGTCGGGAATGTCAGCGTCACCATACATTGCTGCATAGCGTGCGATGAGTCCGCCCATTGAATGCGCCAGAATGTTGAATCGAAGATCGGGACGATTAAGCTTCTGCTTGAGGGACTCCATCCTTCTTACAAGCTCACGGGCATTCTCGACGTTATCGCGGCGCCAATCGTAGGAGAATATATAGAAGGTGTCTTGATCGCCGTCTGAACTAGGGTTGTTCCAATCAGCCTCACGATAGCCTGCAAAGCGGCTGAGGGCCTGGAGTAGATCTCGGTAGATATAGACCTCTGGAAGGATTCGGGCGAGGCGCAAAGTTTCAACAATCTTTCCTGGTACTACGTCGTCACGACTGGCGGCAAGATCAGGCGTCATCGGCAAGCTCGAGCCATCGTCCGCCGAGCGCAGCACTGAAGGCCAAACCGTCTCACCCGTTTTGGAATTGATCAGTTGAGAACCCAAGATTCCGGGGATAACGATTACGGGGCGTTTGCCCTTTCGTAATCGCGCTTCTGCAAATATGCGGTCGATATTGGGCGTACGCTTAGGCGAAATGCAGGAGATTGCCGGCAACGCCAACGCTACCAGCGAAATCAGTAGCAGGGTTGCTGGCTGACCCCTAAGTGAACTATGAGAAGGATTTCGAGGAAGAATGGGAAACAACTTTAAGGTTCGTCAGCTAAAGGATATGAACTCAAGTTCTCATTGGATCGGTTAATCCGGGGCGTCCCATTTGCGGTTCATTAGGCTCGCTACGAACCCCGCGCCAAAGCCGTTGTCGATGTTCACAACAGTCACGTTTGAAGCACACGAGTTGAGCATGCCCAGAAGGGCGGCCAAACCGCCAAACGATGCTCCATAACCGATACTGGTGGGTATACCAATCACCGGAACTGCTACCAGTCCCCCAACTACTGAGGGCAGCGCACCTTCCATGCCTGCTGCAACAATCGCCACGCGCGCGCGTTGTAGAAGGCTGCGTTCGGAGAGCACGCGATGAATTCCGGCTACGCCTACATCCCATATCCGATCGACGCGATTACCCATGGCTTCAGCAGTAAGCGCCGCTTCCTCGGCAACAGGAATGTCACTAGTGCCGGCCGTTATCACCGCGATTGGACCAAGCCCTTGCTCACTATGATCTCTTTGGATTCGAATCAGCCGGGCCGTTTCATGCCATTCGGCTGCCGTTACAACATTTCGGACCTCGCCGAACGTTCCCGCATCCGTGTGAGTGACAATTAGATTAGGAGAGTGCTGCGCCAGCCGCTCTACGATGCCCACGACCTGAGATCGTGTTTTGCCGGCGCCGAACACTACTTCGGGAAAACCCTGACGGCTGGCGCGCGCGTGATCCACACGTGCATATCCAATGTCTTCGGAATACAGATCCCGAACGCGCAATGCCGCTTCTTTGATCCCAAGTTCGCCAGCCCTGCATGCCGCCAGCAAGCTTTCTATTTCTTGCAGATCCATTCTACCGGCATTCTAGCATCGAACTGATAACCCGCGGGTAGCAGGCGCGCCGTGTCGGTGCTTGCTATCGAGTCTGTCGCTAAGTAAGATCTCTCTTTAAACTTGGTGTCAAAGCTCCTCCAAAACATACGAATCACGCTCGAAATGATTAAGATCGAGCACACGCTCTTTGCGTTGCCGTTCGCCTTTCTGGGTGCAGTGCTTGCGGCAAATGGCTTGCCCTCCGCGTGGCAAGCCCTTTGGATTACAGTGGCGATGGTAGGCGCACGCTCCACAGCGATGGCTTTCAACCGTATCGCCGACAAAGAGTACGACGCGAACAACCCTCGCACACAAAGCCGCGCGCTGCCCGCCCGACTCCTCTCAGTGCGTTTCGTTTGGGCGTTTGTTATCGTCTCAGCTGGCGTCTTCTTTCTGGCGGCCGCGATGCTCAATCAACTCACGCTGATGCTCTCTCCGTTGGCGCTCGCAAGTGTGCTGCTTTATTCGTTCACAAAACGGTGGACGCGCCTCTCGCATCTGGCGCTGGGCTGGTGCCTGTCAATCGCGCCCACAGCAGCCTGGATTGCCGTGCGTGGGACGATAGATAGCGCTGTGCCTTTATTGCTTTCCCTCATGGTACTGCTCTGGACCGCGGGCTTCGATGTCCTCTATGCCTGCCAGGATTACGAGTTTGATCTTCAAGCTGGTCTATATTCAATACCGGAGCACTTCGGTATTGCACAATCCCTTTGGATTGCCAGAATGTTGCATCTGGCGGCGTTCGCCGCGCTGCTCGCGTTATACTGGTTTACGCATCTGGGAGCCCTCGCGCTGATTGGAGTGATTGCAACGGGTTGTTTGCTAATCCACCAACACCGCTTGGTGCGTGCCGACGATTTGAGCAGATTAAATGCTGCGTTCTTTACTACAAATGCTTTTGTAAGCGTTATTCTACTGGTGTCATTCGGGACGGCAGTTTTCTTTAGCAGGTAGACAAAAACCTATGCTTTTTTCCCATGATTCCAAACTTGTTGAAATGGCTGGCCGCCTCGAGGCACAGGAGCGACTGACTTTTGCCGACGGCCTCGCTCTCTACGAAACCGACGATTTACCGGCTCTGGGCAAACTTGCCGACATGGTCCGCCGCCGCAAGCATGGCCGGACTACCTACTTTAATGTGAACCGTCACTTCAATCCAACCAACGTCTGTTACGCCGACTGTAAATTTTGCGGCTTCTATCGCACGCCACGGCAGCCGGATGCCTATACGCATAACATCGACGATAGCTTGCGCATCGCGGGCGCGGCGGTAAAGGAAGGCGCCACGGAATTGCACATAACCGGCGGCTTGAATACCAAGCTGCCTTTTACCTATTTTACTGAGCTTCTTTCTTCCCTTAAGCGAGAATTCCCTAAGCTTCATCTGAAAGCCTTTACAATGGTCGAGTTGGACCACTTCTCACATTTTTACAGACTTACGGACGAGGATGTGATTCAGAGTCTGATAGATGCGGGCTTGGATTCCTGTCCCGGTGGCGGGGCCGAGATCTTCCGCGAACCCACACGGTCGCTGATTTGCGCCCACAAATGCGATGCTGCCAGGTGGCTCGAACTTTCCGGCAAAGTCCATGCAGCCGGTCTCAAGACCAACGCGACTATGCTCTACGGCCACATAGAGTCCATAGAGGATCGAGTGGATCATCTGGTGAGATTGCGCCAACAGCAAGACAAGTCGGGCGGCTACCAGTGTTTTATTCCCCTGGCGTTTTATCCGCCCAACACTCAATTGGCACATCTACCCGGCCCTTCAGGCGTTGATTCCCTGAAAACGATGGCGGTGTCGCGGCTCATGCTGGACAACTTTGACCATATCAAAGCCTACTGGGTCATGCTGGGCAAACGTCTTGCCCAAATCGCGCTTCACTATGGAGCGAACGATCTTGACGGTACTATTACTGAAGGGGGGGAATTGACGGAAAGTTATTCGATTGAAGAAAACAATGAAGTTCGTATGTCAAAGACGGAATTGATTAGTCTTATCCAGGAAGCCGGCTGGGAGGCTGTCGAGCGCGACACTGTATACAACCGCGTGACGTCTGCGTCCCTCAGCACGAATCCGACCGCTTCCTCCCCAACATTGCAAACACGATAATGGAAGCTCTGACCGCAAACCGCCTGATTACCGTCGCCCACTCGCCCGACTCCGACGATGCGTTCATGTTTTACGGTCTTGCCACACATAAGATTGACACCGGTCACATCTCATTCACCCACGTCCTAAAAGACATTCAGACGCTTAATGAAGAAGCAATTCAGGGCACCTATGATGTGACAGCAATCAGCTTTCACGCCTATGCGTACGTGTCAGACAAATACGCTTTGTTGCCTCACGGGGCCTCTATTGGCGACAAATATGGACCGGTGCTGGTTGCGGCGCACCCGGTTAGCCCTGATGAGATTAAGCACCTCAGGGTGGCTGTGCCAGGCACATTAACGAGTGCCTTCCTCGCCCTGCGCATCTTCAATCCCGATTTTGGCTATGACGTTGTGCCCTTCGATAAGATTATCGAAGCAGTTCAAACCGGTCGCTGCGATGCCGGTCTACTAATTCATGAAGGTCAGCTTTTTTACGAATCAATGGGCCTACACAAGGTCCTGGATTTGGGCGAATGGTGGCATGCGAAAACCGGCCTGCCGCTGCCTATGGGCGGCAACGCCATTAGACGTGGCCTGGGGTCTGAGATAACGCCGGAAGTCTCCCGCATTTTACGGGAGAGCATTCGCTACTCACTTGCCAATCGCGAGGACGCTCTCGACTATGCCATGCAGTTTGCTAGAGACATGACCTCAGAACTGGCTGACCGCTTCGTAGGTATGTGGGTAAATGATCTCACACTTGACTATACCGAGCGCGGTCGTGAGGCTGTCCGTCGCCTGCTTGCGGAGGGGGTTGAGCGAGGCATTATTCCACACCTCGTAAGAGTAGATTTCGTGAACTGAACAGTTCAAACCGGGTGAGTAACGACTATCGCGTCTGGGGCGTGCGCGGCGGAGAGAAGACGCTAGCCCAGTGATAAGCACCTGCAAACCGCCGCACACAACACCGGTGATTGAGTTCAATCAAGCTTCTCCCAAAAGCCTGAGTTGGCCTTTCCTCCATGTAGCAAACGCGTCCGTTAGCGTTCAGCACGCCCTGAGCGCGCCCAAGACATCCACGGAGCTTCCGCCGCCTGTCACCGGTGTGAGGACTCTTGTCTATCGCAATAAATGGCGCGGCCGCCTATTCAAGGCTGGCCCGGCTCTGGATTGAATAATTCGTTAATTCTAAAGACCGTAAGTACTTGCTCGTCGTCCAGCTTACATGAGTGCATGGTTCTTTGCAAGAAAAAGATCCGCGAGTTACTGCTTCGATCTTCGCGGTCAACACGAGAGCATGACAGAGCGGATTGCCTGCGATATTCTAGCGATCTATCAGGCAACGCCTATGTCTCGAAATCGAGTCGTCTCAGTGCCTTTTCTGTTCGCAGTCCTGCTGCTGCTTTGTCTCGGAACTGCCAATGTGTGGGGGCAAGGTAACAAGATTGGCGAAACGTCCGTCTCTCAACAAGAGATCGACCGGATTATTGCCGCATTCACCGGCAAGGAGACCCAATTCAGGCAAGCACTCAACCAGTATTCCTTTAAGCGGGACGCAACGATCCAGAGTTTGGGGATGGGCGGCCAGGTCACCGGCGAGTATCGCCGCATCTCCTATTTCACCTTCGACGACCAGGGCAAGCGCTATGAAAAGATCAGTTTTTTCCCCATGCCCTCCTTCAATCAGGTAACCCAGGAAGATCTCGATGACCTCGGTGGTATTCAACCCTTTGCGCTGGAGCCGTCGAAGCTGGACCAGTACAACATCAAGTACGTAGGTAAGGAGCAGATTGACGAGCTAAACCTTTACGTGTTTGATGTCACTCCGAAAGTGATTCCGGATCCCAAGAAGACGAAGGAACGGCTCTTCATCGGGCGTGTGTGGGTTGACGATCAGGATTTGCAGATTGTAAAGACGCGCGGCAAGGGTGTCCCTGAAACAAAGATTAATAAATTTCCCACTGTTGAGACATATCGTGAGCAGATCGATGGTCGTTACTGGTTTCCCACCTACTCTTACACCGATGAGGAATTAATCTTCGATAATGGCAGCTCTCTTCATGTGCGCATGCGGGTCAAGTATTCCGATTTTGCTCCTGCGCGAGCGACGCTTACAATAACGGAAATCGCTGACCCTGACGCACAGGAGAAGGAAACGAAGCCGCGAGCTGAACCGCCGAAGAAACCCTGAAATTTCATTCTCTTAGTCACTGTCCGCCAACGTTCAACTCCTGGGCAATCAGCGAGTGGACCCGCGCGGCAAGCTTCCTCACATCGTCGTCCGTCGAGATCGCGTCTGTAGAGATCGGGGTAAGAACAACCATCTCAATTGTTCCCGGTGTGCACTCGCCAGTGCCCTTGCCCATCAGGCGATCGGTATTTTTTATGGCTACCGGCACGATGGATACTCTGGCCTCCGCCGCCATGTAGAACGCGCCCTTCTTAAACGGAAGAAATTCACCAGGCTTTGCACGCGTGCCTTCAGCGAACACGCCAAATGATATGCCAGAGCGAAGGCGTTCGGTGGCAGCGGCCACAGTCTCAAGCGCGCGCTCTCGATTGCTGCGGTCGATGGCCATGACATTCACATAGCCCATGCCGTAACCAAGTATAGGGACTTTTAAAAGCTCCTTTTTGGCAAGGAGCCCAATGCGCCGATCGAGAAAGGCAAACAAAGTGGCCGTGTCCAGATACGAATGATGATTGGAGATGAAGACGTAGGTTTGGTTCTGGGCGAGCAGTTCAAGACCACGCACGCGAACCTTCATGCCGCTCAGGCGCAACCAATTGCGCGCACCGAATGATGCCCAGGGATAAACGATATCTTTTTTCCCGGTGAACCTGGCAGCCAAAAGAATCGGCGGTCCACAAATTATCAGAAGGGCCCCCGCCACGAACAGTGACCACCAGTAGCACAACCTGCCTCGCAAGTTAGGCCTTTGAATTGTGTTAGACTCCGCAGGAATTGGCTGCCGCTCAATGGCAATTTTTTCCGTCAACTCCTGAGAGGGATCTCCTAAATGGCTCGTCACCGGCACGTTCCCGTCATCTCGTTAGTTTTCTCTTCTCTGTTCATTGCCGCCCAAGTCTTTTCGGCCCACGGGCAGCAGGCTGCTCGTCGTGTCCCTGCATTTCAAGTTCCGTCGCCGCAGTCAGTGTTGGGCTTTGTCCCAGGTGATGATCGCAGGATCGCTGACTGGAGTCAGATTACAGACTATTTTGCGCGATTGGACAAGGCTTCGGATCGCCTGCTCGTGAAAACCCTGGGCCAATCAACTCTGCGCCGGCCACTCATTGTTGCCATCATTAGCGCGCGAGAAAATATCTTGTCTCTGGAAAAGTATAAGGGGATACAGCAGAAGCTTGCAGATCCCAGGATTATTCAGAATGAACAGGAGCGGAAACGTCTCCAGGCAGAGGGAAAAGTTGTCGTTGCCGTTTCCTGTTCAATTCATTCAACTGAAATCGTTGCCTCGCAGATGTCGATGCAACTCGCGTATGAGTTGGCCACCGCTCAGGATGCGGAAACCCGGGAGATACTCCAGAACACCATTTTGCTACTGCTTCCTTCGGCAAATCCGGACGGTATCGATATCGTCGCCAATTGGTATCGCAAGCAACTTGGGACTGCGTTTGAGGGAACAGATCCACCTCAGCTCTATCACCATTACGCCGGGCATGATAACAATCGCGACTGGTTTATGCTGAATTTGAAGGAGACGAAAGCCGTTAGTGGTCTGTTTTGGAAGGAATGGTTTCCACAAATCGTCTATGACCTGCACCAACAATCATCAAACGGCTCACGATTTTTTACCCCTCCCTTTTATGATCCTGCGAATCCCAACATTGCGCCGCTCATTCTGCGTGAGGTCGGATTAATTGGATATAAGATCGCCGCCGACTTGCAGGCTGCAGGATTTAAGGGAGTGATCACAAACGCGCTTTTTGATACCTGGTGGCATGGCGGCCTTCGTACCGCGCCTTACTATCACCATTCAATCGGAATACTTTCCGAAGCTGCTGGCGCTCGGCTGATGAGCCCGGCAACCGTCACTCGCGAACAACTCTCAAGCTCTAACTCCCGCGGCTTGCGCAACGCTCTGGAAGCTACAACAAACTTTCCTGACCCGTGGACAGGGGGCGAATGGCATCCGCGGGATATCTTAAAAATGGAGGCGACCGCAGTGCGATCTGTGTTGCTGCTGGCCGCCAGATACCGGCTAAACTACTTGCGGAATTTTCATGATCTCGCTCGCCAGAATGTCACAGCAATTGAGAAGGCGAATGAACCACTCGCTTACCTGATTCCCGCCGGACAGGGTCGTGACGAAGCCGTTGCCCGATTGATTGCCGTTCTAGTCGAGCAAGGCATCGAAGTATATCGCCTCGATCATGAGTTGCATGCGGCCTATGGTCCACAAATGCTACAGCGCACAAACTCAGCGAGCGAGAAGCTGGGCAGTTATCGCAGGCTTGTTGCGCAAACAAGTTCATTACATGAGGTGCCAGCCGGAAGTTATATTGTTTTTATCCGCCAGCCACAAGCAGCCAACGTGCTCACTCTCTTCGAGCCTCAAATCTATCCAAACAGGTTGACTGCCCAGGCCGAAGCAGAGAGGCCCTACGACGTCACGGGATGGACACTTTCCATGCAGATGGGCGTGGACGCTCCCGCCGTCATCGCCATTCAGGAAACCGTAGCCGAGCGCCGCTTAACGCTGATAGTTGATCCGGAAAACGTGCGTAGAGATCTGGCGCTCGCAGTAACCAAAACAGACGGGTCGCCGATCCAGAATCCTATTAAACAACCCGTCCGCCTCGGTGTGTACAAAAGCTGGAAATCGAATGCAGACGAAGGCTGGACGCGTTACATTTTGGATACTTTCAACGTGCCCTATAAATCGGTGACGGACAACGACGTCAGGCAAGGAGAGCTGCTATCCGGCTATGACGTATTACTGCTGCCTTCGCAGCGAGCCAAAGACCTGGTAGAAGGCCATCCCATGGGAAGCTATCCGGCAGAATTCACGGGCGGGTTATCCGGGCCCGGGCTTGGCAATCTCAGGCGTTTCGTGGAGGGTGGGGGCACCCTTATTTGCTTTGACGCAGCATGCGAGGTACCTATAAAGGAATTTCGTTTGCCAATTACAAATGTACTCGCAGAAGTTAAATCCTCAGAATTTTATTGTCCTGGTTCCATTGTCGCGATCGATGTCGATAACACACAACCAATCGGGCGTGGAATGGCGCGCACTGTTAATGCGTATTTTGCTAACAGCTCCGCTTATGAAACCACAGACCGCGCGGTGCGAGTGGTCGCGCGTTATGCCAGGGAGAACGTGCTTCGCTCCGGCTGGCTGCTGGGCGAAGATAAGCTGCGTGGACGGATAGCCCTGGCTGAGGTTTCTGTAGGAAAAGGTCGCGTGGTGTTATTCGGTTTTCGACCCCAACACCGCGGACAAACATGGGGAACCTTCGCCTTCATCTGGAACGCCATTGCTCCCCACTGAAGCAGGAGGCAGACGGCAGGAGCAGGACGGCGGGAGCTCAGGAAGAACTTTAAGGACAATTGCCATTTCTCATTTGACATACAAATGAAAGATCTCAAATGTTAAATGGAAAATAGTTGAGCATTATCAGTTTTCGCCGCTACGTCCTGCCGCTTGCTCCTGCCTCCTGCCTCCTGCTTTACTAAGCTTGCTCACAGCAACTGTTAGGCGTTATCTTCCAATCAACAGTTTGTATCTCCCCTGAGGCTTTTCCCGCCTCAACAAGCATCTATTTTGCCCGTTTTGCATCCAAATGGGAGCGGCGGCCTGCCGCTCCTGTCAGGAGCACAGCCATGAGAAAATTTTTTGCCCTCTTTTTGCTCCTCTCCCTTACCTCAGTATTAGCCGCGCAGTCGAGAGCGCGACGAGTCGGCCAGGGTTCGACTACAACTAGTCAAAGCACGCCCGCCCACCCGCCGGTGCTCCGCGGGGCGAATGCTCCTGCCAATAAGCAAACACCAGTTCCCACTGCTCCGAGTGGCCCAGAAGAGGTGGAGGCAGGTGACGTTATCCGCGTTAATACCACTCTGGTGACTATTCCCGTCAGCGTGCTGGATCGTGATGGCCGGTACGTTCCGAACCTCACCAAAGGAAACTTTCGCTTGTGGGAAGACAACGTGGAACAAGAGGTGGCTTTCTTTGCGTCCGTGGATAAGCCGTTCTCTGTTGTATTGATGCTTGATACTAGTGGTTCTACACGGTTCCGCCTGGAGGAGATTCAGGATGCGGCAATCGCCTTTGTTAATCAACTGCGGCCGGACGATCGCGTCATGGTCGTCTCTTTTGATGATGACCTTAGAGTTTTGAGTGAATTTACCAGCGACCGCTATCGACTTCGCGACGCCATCCGCCGCACACGCACAGGAGAAGGCACCCGACTATATGACGCCATGGACATGGTTATGAACCAGCGCCTTAGTCAGATTTCCGGAAGGAAAGCAATCGTACTCTTCACTGATGGGGTGGATACTACGAGCCGCCACGGCTCTTATGCGAGCAACGTTCGTGACGCCGAGGAGTTAGATGCCCTTATCTATCCTCTTCAATATGATACTTACATGGATGTGAACGGCGGCGGCCCGATTTGGTCGGGAAGGCGGCGTGTTCCCACTTCGCCTATAGATATCTTAGGTCAGATACTTGGTGGAATTGGTGGCGGGACTCGCCGCTCAGGAGGGGGCTCCAGCAAAGGAGAGTACCAATTAGCAGATCGCTACCTTCGTGACTTGGCGCAGCGCACCGGAGCCCGAGGTTATCAGGCCGATTCAATTCAGAACCTCTCCTATGCTTTCGCCAACATCGCTGAAGAGTTACGGCGTCAGTACAGCCTCGGGTACTATCCGAAAAACCCGCCTCAGCCCGGCCAGCGCCGTCAAATACGTGTGCGCGTAGATCAACCCAATCTAGCTGTGCGTTCACGTGATAGTTATGTCTTCAATCCGTCGGGGAGTGCCACTACTCAGGACGCCTCAGCGCAACAAGGCCGACCGGTACTCCGAAGGAAATTGAGCGAGAGTGATCGGTCGGTCAATCCATAGTGTTAGAAAAGAACGATTGCGGACCTGGTTGCTTGTGTTGATTTTGTGTCGAGAAGAACAAATAACTAAGGCAGACCGGGGTCATAAAAAAGCGCGGCGGAACATCCGCCGCGCTAAACTACACCCACAGGAGGAAAGGGGCGTATTCAACTTTACAATTGTAACACGTTCAGCCTGTTTCAGACAAAGTTAGACTGTACATCCAGTTGCACAGCCAAATTGCTTGAAGAAGTAATTCACGTAATCGCTCGGCGAACCGAGATGGCCTAAAACGGCTAGCGAAGCAGACTACCTGTCAGCAACGGCTATGTTGTCGCGCGAGGGTGGCGGCCAAATCCACCAGAGGACCATGCCCAGCACCCACATTATTGCAGCTGCAAGAAGCGCAAGCACGAGCCAAAACTTCCAGTAACTACTAAAGGTCTGTTGCCAACCCTCCTGAATCCTTCGCGAGACGTTCACGTTAAATTCCACGGGCGTGAGGAAACGGGATAACAACTGCATGACAAAAAACCATGCCAAGCCATAGAGCCAACCAGAGCGTGTCATGCCGATTTTGCGAACTGCCACGAGACTGACGGCAATGCCACCGACATGGGCCAATGTTGAAGAGAAGAAGACACCCCAAGCCAACACCACATAAAGCAACCAAACAAGCAAACCTGGAATCATCCACAGCACAGCTGCTCTGATGAGCGTTACTTGTTCAAAAAAAAGTCCGAAAGCCAGCAGGAGATTTCCCATATTACACATCCACAGCATGTGCCCGAGCTGGCCGATTCTCCAGTAGTGAATTGCCTGCGCCGTAAAGAAGAGCAGCGGCAACAGCCCCAGTAGACGAAACCCCAGGCTCAGCTGGGTTTCGGGAGCTAAAGCGGCAGCAGAAATTTTGGTTCGGTCGTCCATTTCCTGGAGCAGGAAATTTTTAATGTATTACGCTACCTGGTCGCGACTTTTCGTTTTAGAATACCATTCGTCCTGCCAAGCAGACGATTAACTCCCGAGAATCTTTCCGATCGACTTGGGCCGCAGGACCCAAATAGATGCCAACACTGGAAGAGCTGTTAAGAAGGTCGATTTCCGAACTCAGACAGATGTATCTTGAGCGAAGGAGGGCAGTACCTAAAGGATTACTTGAAGCTCTGGAGTGTGACTCACGCCACGGAGCTCAGCAACTCGCGCGGCGAATCCGCAACCGTTACCGCAGCAACCGGTCGGAGGGACAAAGGCTACACACATTATTGCGTTTTGAGCTGGAGCTCTGGCAGCAGGGCTATAGTTTCGTGGCTGGTGTAGATGAGGCCGGAATGGCGCCGCTGGCTGGACCCGTCGTGGCAGGTGCGGTAATTCTGCCAAGAAATTACAAACTCCGCGGTCTCAACGATTCAAAAAAGATTCTTGATGAATCAAAGCGCGAGGAGCTGGCCGGGCAAATCAAGGAAGAGGCAGTCTGCTGGTCAGTAGGTCTGGCGAGTGTCGAAGAGATAGACCGTCTGAATATCTACCACGCGGGGCTACTGGCGATGCAACGTGCTTTCCAGAACCTGGCTTGTTGTCCGGATTTTGTGCTCGTTGATGCACGCAAGATACCTAATTGTTCTTCGCCACAGCGAGGGATCATTCATGGAGACGCTCTGTCTGCCACCATCGCAGCCGCATCTCTCATCGCCAAGACCACTCGCGACGCACACATGCATGAACTCGACCGCTTGTATTCCGGTTATGGTTTCGCCTCACATAAGGGTTATCCAACACCTGAACACTGTCGCGCGCTGAAAGCGCTGGGCGCCCTCCCAGTTCATCGCCGAAGCTTTGCTCGGGTGCGACAGGTACTGGGCCTGGATCCAATTCAAACGGAACTGTTCGGTCCTGAGATGGACGAAACCAGGCCCTCTGAATTTACGACAATGTAAAGCCCGCAATTTAAAGCAAAGTCACTCAGCACTTGGAAGATGGCTTCCCTAACTGAATACAAGAAGAAGCGGCGCTTCAACAAAACTCCGGAGCCGGGACCGAAAAAGAGGCGCACCCGCACAGGTCACCTTTTTGTTGTGCAGAAGCACCGCGCGACTCGATTACATTACGACTTCCGTCTGGAGGCCGACGGTGTTCTTAAGTCATGGGCAGTCCCCAAGGGGCCTTCGCTTGATCCTACCGTCCGACGTTTGGCCATGGAGGTTGAAGACCACCCCGTCGATTATGCCAAGTTTGAAGGCGTGATACCGGAAGGCGAATACGGTGGCGGTACGGTGATGGTCTGGGACTACGGTACCTACGATCCAGAGAGTGAAGATGTGGGGGAAGCTTTGCGGAAGGGAGAGTTAAAGTTTTCCTTGAACGGAGAGAAACTGAAAGGATCGTGGGTGCTCGTCCGCACGCGTGGACGACAGTGGTTGCTGATCAAACATCGCGACTACTACACCATGAAAGAGGAAGTCACTGAGGTGGTACCAGTTTCTATTCTTACTCGCCGCACCCTAGCGGAAATTGCTGAAGATGAAGGTGGCAATGTCAAAAAGGCCGCGACTGGCGACCCGAAAAAAATACCTGCACGATCTGGCGTGAAACGTCGAAAGAAGGGTCAACGAGCAAAAGTTTGGCACAGCAGCTAGGGGGCAGGCAAAGGGCAAAGTGGAAAGAGCAAAGGGCGAAGGGCAAAGGGCAAAGAGCAAGTCAAATCCACTTGACCAATGTATTTGCCTTGCCCCTTTGCTCTTCGCCCTTTGCTCTTGGCCCTTTGCTCTTTGCTCTCGCCCCTTTGCTCCTTACTCGTTGCCCTGTTCCCCGGCGAAGAGACCTTCGTAGGAAAGCTCGCCATCAATTACCCGTGCAGCCGACGTGTAGGGATGAGGTGTTGCTTCGGTCTGATCCATGATGTGCAAAACCGTCATTCCCTTAGCTTTCAAATAATCGGCTATTAGACTTCGATGGCAGCGCCACCAAAGCGCCTCGGCACACATAATGGCCACTCTACTTACCCTCGCTAGAGAGAGGAGATCAGCGATTCCCTTCTTGAAATCGTAACTATCGATGTAATCTGCGTATCCGCGAAACGACGCGTTCCTCCAGGCTGTATTACGCGAGTTCTTCAAGGGAGTCCTTCTCCCGCCCAACACCGGCAGATGGAAATATGCGATCCCTTTCGCCGCGAGCGAACCTGACAAGGCCGTCTTGTTAAACTGCGGATACCGGCGAGAACCTGGAAAGCTGCGCACATCAACAAGACTGTGGATGTCGTGAGCGATCAGAATTTGAAGAAAGTCCTCAATTGATCGAGTTGAATGCCCGATGGTCCAAATTGTAATTGCCTGATCGGAGTTCATGACCCGCCTGACTTCAACAGAAACTTCAGCTGTCTGCTCGCCGACGCCTTAAGTAAAATGTTACTTTCCACATCGCAGCCACTTTCGCTTAAAGAAAAACCTCAAGCTTGAAACGGCCGCGCTTCGAGAGAAGAGGCTTCCAGAGATCACCAAGTCGTTGAAGTCTCCGTGGTACATTGTCGATTCTGAAGTCTTCGGTTTCGATTCCGCGCTCCAGCTCCTGCCACCTTACCGGCGTCGAAACAGTCGCCCGAGGACGCGGTCGGACAGAATAGATTGAAGCCAGAGTTCTTCCCCAGGCATTCTGATTGTAATCGACCAAAACTCTTCCTCGCGGTCGCTTCGAAACCTGGTAGATGGTAGTTAATAGCTTGGGCTCCTGGGAAGCGACCGCGTGAGCGAACTCCCTTGCGAAACCCCAAACCTGCTTCTGGGTTGGTCCTCGCACGATTGGAATGTAAATATGAATTCCCCGCGAACCCGTAGTTTTCGCGTAACAGGGAATTTTCAATGCATCCAGCCCCTGCTTTAGAAACAGCGCTGCATCGACCACCTTCGCGAACGTCGCCCCCGGCACGGGATCCAGATCAAAATGAACGTAATCCGGGCGATCCACGTCGTCGCAGCGCGCATACCACTGGTTAAGGTCTATGCAACCCAGATTGACAACCCATAAAAGAGACGCCTGATCCTGGATCATTGGGAAGTCGATCACATTTCCTGAGGAGTGTTCAATGTGGCAAATTTCAACCCATTTGGGTCTTGGGCTCGGAGCACGCTTCATGAAGAAAAAGTCGCCCGCGGCGCCATTCGGATAACGCTTCATCACCATAGCTCGATCAATCAGGTGAGGAAGCAGCAGTGGAGCGACATCGGAGTAATACTGGAGCAGGTCCCGCTTAGTAAGCTTCAGCGCCGGCCAGAAGGGCTTTTTGAGATTTGTGAGTTTTACCGTCCGCTCGCCTAGCGTAAGCTCCAACGACTCCGCGTCCTTCGGAAGCTTTATCGAAATGGACTTCGGCATGGGCCTAAAAGAAGAACGTTCAACCCGTGCCGGATGATAGTCTCGCGTTGCCGCCTCGAATAGATTAGCCATGTCTTAAAGTAAAACCTTAAGAGTACTAATTGTCAGGTCGCAGGGAGATCAAAGAAGCAACAGACTTAATGTTGAACTTAAACTCTCGCAACCTGCGGGCGGACGTCGGATTCAGCTAAATCCTGATGTAAGCCGGGGAACCGGAATGCAGGGAGGAGGGCCTTTATCACGAACGAGAATCTGCCAGGGACGTCAGCTGCAACTCGCATTCGCGCTCTCGACGCTAAGCGCCATGCATGAAGGTCGTAAGCTAGCTTTGATCCGTTCCAGAGGTGATCTCATCAATCTCCTTCTCAACCGCCTGCAGGCCCTTCAGCAAAACCTCGCGATGAGCAGAGTGTTGCGCACGTTCAAGCTGCTCCAGCACGCGAGAACGGCTGAGCCGCAGAGATTCGAGGCGCTGTTGACGGATCTTCGCTTCCACTGAAGACGGTGCTTGGCCCTTGTCATCACGCACCGGCTGCTTCCCTTCCCCAATCTGGGCTTCGACCGCTTTACTTTCCCAACCTCTAGCCATAGCACCACCCCATAGTGTTGAAGCAATCCAGCAGGACATGGACCATCAGATAACCGTTGAGTCTCGTATAACGGCACCTTTCGGCACAATTATGATACCGTCGCGAATATAGTAAGAACCGTCCTCGCCATCTGCTTCTGTGGTGCCCGCCTCATTCAGTAATCTAACTCCACTGCCAATGCGCGCGTTCTTATCAATGATTGCTCGATTGATATGTGTCCCTTCGCCAATTCCTACACGAGGCAAGCCAGCCGTAAAGTCGTCGCGCATCTCCTCAATGGTTTGGTAGTAATCCGCGCCCATCAAGAATGAAGCGTCAATATGCACACCTTTAGATATTCTGCTTCTCAACCCGACGACTGATCTCGTTATTCCCGCGCCAGTGATTATGCAGCCATCGCTTATAATTGAATCCTGAATCTGCGACTCCTCAATTTTGGATGGTGGCAAGTAACGCGCGTGTGTGTAGACGGGAGCTTCAGCGTCAAATAAATTGAACTTGGGAACCCTGGCGGCCAAATCCAGATTTGCCCGATAAAAAGCAGTAATCGTTCCAATGTCTTCCCAGTAGCCATTGAACAGGAAAGCCTGAACATGGCTGGTGTGGATCGCACCGGGAATAATTTCCCGGCCAAAATCCATTCGGCTGAGATCCTGGGCTAGCAACTTTTCCAGATGATCATACTTAAAGACGTAGATTCCCATCGACGCCAAAAAGGGACGTGCTCTTGCTTCATCAGCAGTCAAGCCAAAACCGGTGGTATCAACGCGCATGGACTCCAACTCTTCGCCTTTTGGCTTTTCGCGGAACTCAACAATCCTGCCGCTCTCATCGGTTTTCAGTAACCCAAATTCAGCAGCCGCAGCCGCATCGCACGGTATGGCTGACACGGTTACATCCGCGCTCGTCTCGTAGTGACGAGCGAGAAACTGCCGATAGTCCATGCGATATAGATGGTCGCCCGAGAGTATTAAGAGCGTGTCGATGCCCCAATCTCGAATGTGCGGCAACACCTGACGCACCGCATCCGCTGTACCCTGAAACCATTGTGGGCTCTCCGGCGTTTGTTCAGCGGCCAGGATATCGACAAATCCATTTGAAAACTGAGAGAAACGATAGGTCTGTGCGATATGGCGATTAAGAGACGCCGAATTGTATTGGGTCAGCACAAACATGCGCAGCACATCAGAATTGATGCAATTGGAGATGGCTACATCCACTAACCGGTATTTTCCCCCAAGTGGCACGGCAGGTTTGGAACGCTGCTGAGTGAGCGGAAAGAGGCGGGTGCCGGCGCCTCCGCCAAGTATTACGGCAAGCAGTTTCGGGCTAGCGGGCATCTCGGGTTTTTAAAGGGCCTGGAGGTTTCGTAGAGAGGATAGACGCAAAGCGCCGCTCGCAGCAAGACTTTCTTTGAAGCGAGCTGGCCCAAAACCTGTAGCGGGCAAGGTCTAATAGGTCACCGTGCTCGTAGCTGGTCTGATTCCGGCCGCCTCCTGAGCAATCTTTACGCCCACACTGGCCCCAATTCGGGTTGCTCCAGCTTCAACCATCTTACGTGCGTCAGCGAGGCCTTTGACACCGCCGGAAGCCTTCACGCCAAGCTCAACCCCGACTGTTTGGCGCATCAAGGCCACATCCGCTACGGTGGCGCCACCCTTAGAGAAACCGGTTGAGGTCTTTACAAAATCGGCTCCGGCATTTTTTGCGGCTATGCATGCACGAACTTTCTCTTCGTCGCTCAACAAAGCTGTCTCAATGATTACCTTACAAATTGCATCATGTTCGTGGGCGGCTTCGACCACGCCACGAATATCATACTCGACGAGACAATCGTCGCGGCTCTTTAAGGTGCCGATATTGATTACCATGTCTACTTCCCGCGCGCCGTCGAAAATTGCTCGTCGCGCCTCATAGGCCTTTACGTCGGGCAACGTTGCGCCCAGCGGGAAACCAATCACGGTGCAAACCGGTATGCCGGTACCACTGAGGTGACAGGCCGCTACGCGGACCCAGGTCGGATTGACGCAAACCGAGGCAAACCGGTATCGGGCTGCCTCTTCACATAGTCGCTTGATGTCTGCGTCGGTGGCTTCCGGTTTCAAAAGAGTATGATCAATCAGGCCCGCCCAATCTCTTGCCGATGCGGTTTCACCGAGCACCAAGCCGATGCGCGAAGCGCCAGCGTCGACAATTCGGTGCATCCGCTCCGGACAACGGTTAAAACATTCTGAACTGCATCCGCACAGCGCAGCCTGATCTGAATCACCATTTAGGCGAGCAACGATTGCGTCGGTGATTTGCTCAACCAAGAGATCGAGTTCGCCATTTTTTAGATTGGCGTTGTTTGAAGTAGGCATCGACATGTCAGGTTTGAGCGGTGGTCCTTCAATGTCATCTTAACACGTGTCACCTGGGAGCGCAGGCATCCTGCCTGCCCCCTTAATTCCATGACTCACGAATGGAAAAGGAGACGGATCTCTCCAAAAGAAACCTCACTGTCCTCAGATGGGCCTGGTTGGTATTCGCGAGGCTACCTCCCGCATTTCGACATTCCCGGAAAAACGCAGACGATGACTTTTCGGCTGTTTGATTCTATGCCTCAGGAGGTGCTTGAACTATGGCGCCAGGAACTCCTCTCATTGCCTAAGAAGGACTATGACCTCGAACGACGGAAGCGCATTGATGCTTACCTCGATCTTGGCTACGGCTGTTGCTATTTAAAGGATTAACCGCCTGGCTGAGATTGTTCAGAATGCGCTACTCCATTTTGATGGGGAGCGATACTCCTTGCACGCCTGGGTAGTGATGCCCAGGTTAGCGGTGTTGATACTGTCGCTCAACCGCCGCGATTTTTGCCACTCGCTTGCGGTGCCGCTCTTCGGTAAGTTCGGTGGTCAACCAGGCTTCGACAATTTCGCGCATTTCTTTGGAACTGATGGTTTTGCTACCGAGTGTGAGTACGTTCGCGTCGTTATGTTCACGTGAATTGCGCGCGACTGCGACAGAATAACAGGCAGCGGCGCGCACGCCGGGGACCTTGTTGGCTGTGATTGCGCTCCCCACCCCGGCACCGTCGATTATGATACCGAGATCGGCGGCTCCTTCGGCTACTGCTCGCGCAACCGCGTGCGCGAAGTCAGGATAATCAACCGCCTCCTCGGAATCGGTGCCGAAATCGTACACGCGTACACTAAGGCTCGCCAAAAATGATTTAAGGTCCTCCTTCATTTTGAAGCCACCATGGTCACACCCGAGGGCAATCATCTTTGCATTCGTTTGCCGATGGCGGGGAACGCGGCGCACTAATTCGATTCGCCTTTCATGAACGATATCGGCTGCCAGAGGTGTAAGTCGTGCCCCTTCCGCCACTCGCAAAGTCGCGCCCTGCTCCAGGTCTCGGATATCGTCTTCGGTGATAATCGTCTTGGCTGATTCGTCGCGAGTAGGGGTCACGGATGGCGGAACACGCACTCTTGCGACATCGATGAAGTGGCTTGCTGGAGCAGCATCACCTTGATCACCAGACTCTCCTGGTTGTGCCTTGTCCAGCACTTCACGCACCAGTGCTCGAATGCGATCTCGGCTAGATTGGTCTTCGGCCATAGAACTATCTGTATAGACAGAAATCAGCAGACAAGGTCAAACGATCCGCTCGGTGCGCAAATCTACCAGGCGCCCAACTGCCGACGCGATTCTGCCGGCACGCAGCCTGAAGTCGACCCGACCGACGTAGATCCCACTTCTGCCAACTTGAAAAACCAGCGTTTCCGCGCCCGAAGGTTGTACGACACGCGCCGGCTCATGCATGAATGTATGAGTGTGACCGCTGGCTATAAAGTCGATGCCATCGACTCGTGCTGCCACTTGTGAGTCGCCAATCTCGCCAACCTTCGGTTCCGGGTAATAACCAAGGTGTGACATGCACAAGACCATCGAACAACCTTCCTTTTCCCGTAAGTCTCTCACCACTTCGCTCGACACCTGGACCGGATCCTCATAAGTGACCCCTTTGAAGTTTGCGGGCGTGATTAATCCAACAGGGCTGATGCCCAAACCAAACAGTCCAATTCTTACGCCGGCTACTTCCCTTACCACATAACGTTTAACGTATTTCTCAAGCGGAGTTCCGTTGACATCGTAGTTGGCGGAAACGAGATCAAATTTGGCAAACTGCATCGCGGTGGCCAACGCCAGCACGCCATTGTCGAATTCATGATTGCCAATCGTGCCGGCGTCATATCCGATTAGCGACATCGCGCGATACTCGACCTCGCCTTTATAGAAGTTAAAATACGGGGTGCCCTGAAAAACGTCACCAGCATCAAGTACTAATGTGTTTGGATTCTCTTGGCGCACGCGTTTGACGAGAGTCGCCCGACGCGCTACGCCTCCCTTGCCAGCGTAGATTGTGTCATTTGCCGGCAATGGCTCGATCTGGGAGTGCGTGTCGTTTGTATGCAGGATGGTGATCAGTATTTCGGCTTCACCATTCATTGGCTGGGCAAGATTGGGGGACCAGGCGAGTTTGCGAAAAAAGAACGACGGCGCGAATAAGCCGGCGCCAAATCCTGCCGCAGTGCTCAAGAACTTTCGTCGCTTCATTACCTGTACGGTTCGATGTTTGAGAAACGGCCATCAAGCCTGGCCGTCACGCGATGCCCTTTTGCGGTCTCAGTTTTGACGAACTGAATCACTGCGTCGCGCAAAGTAACACCCAAAGGTTTCGCGTTCTTTCCTTCTTGCAGTATCGCATAGCTGCCGCTACCGAGCTTCAACAGGTAGTCGATAGTGACAATGCTGTATGTTGCTCGAGGATTAATTGTCCGCTCCCGGCCCTGGGGAGCGAGGAGCCTCGCGCTAATGAGCTCTGCCTTTTTCTCTGCGTTAACACGATACTTGATGCGAGCACCCGACTGCGCATCTCGCCGCTCCATAACGACACCGAGCAGCCTGAGTAACTGCGCTCCGCTGAAATCTATCTGGACCAGCGCGTTCTCAAATGGTAGTAGCTCAAAGATATCGTTCACCCGCAGATGTCCATGCGAAATTGAATTCTTGCGCAGTCCACCGCTGTTCATAACGGTAAGGGTAATCGGTCGCCTGAGTTTCGCACTCGAAAAGGTCCTTACAGCATCGGCAACGAAATTGCCCATCGAACCACCGCCCATCCCGCCTTTAATTAAGTCGCCCTGTAGTGTACCGATGACCACTTCCAACGAGCGTATCTTTGCCGCATATGGCTGGAGCAGCGTCTCGGCTCCAGCATCCGCAGGAAGCTTTTCATCGATGAGTGTTTCATTAACGTCTGCCTTCTCAAGACAAGTAGCCGTCTGCTCGTCGGCTGATTGGGTTTTGCACGGCCGAATAGCAGCGCTTTGGGCCAGAACTGGAGGCGCCAAAGTAGTGAGGAGCATGAGGGCCAGGGTCGGGCCGAAAGCATTCGCACCCCCGGATGTTTTTTCTCGGTAGTTTTTCGACTCGAACATTGACGTTATGAGAAGAGCTTGCATAGTATTCGAAGCTGAGCGGAAGCGCAAAGCCTAACTTGTGCCAAGGTAT
>Ga0209751_10000266_pt1 | contig 56086 bp, 31 predicted proteins | sample RifCSP13_1_FD_184019 | JGI IMG/M metagenome (GOLD analysis project Ga0209751, IMG submission 184019) | Soil microbial communities from Rifle, Colorado - Rifle CSP2_sed 13_1 (SPAdes) (version 2) | ecosystem: Environmental > Terrestrial > Deep subsurface > Rock core/Sediment | place: Rifle...
GGACGAGACGCTGACCGGCGCGACCGGGAACGACGAGCGGCTGGGGTACTTCCTCGCGGGCGGGAAGGGGAGCAACGACCCGCGGACCCTCATGGCCATCGGCGCGCCGTACTGGGACGACACCGGGCAGAGCCCGACGTGGGTCGACGCGGGCCGTGCGATCATCGCCTCGATCCCGGAGTTCGCGGACGCCGCGCTCGTCGCGGGTCTGGCCGTCGTCCTAGTCGTCTTCGTCCGGAGGCGGAGGCGGGGCCCGGGCCGCTGAGGCCGCCTTCATCGCCCTCGCGAGGTCGTCCTTCGCGAGGTACCCGCGCCACCGAGCCACGATCTGCGTCACGACCCCGGAGCCCAGGATCGCCGCGTTCACGACGAGCCCTAGCGTGACCCACGAGCCCTCCTCCGGGACCCGCAGGATCCCCGTGAAGTGGGACGCGACCCCGATCGCGCCCTCCACGATCGCGAACGGCGCCGCAATCAGGAACGCGGTCTTCCTCCGGTCCCGCACGACCCGCATCCGCACATCGTCGGGCCCGCGCTCCCTCCCCCGCCGGCTGCCCTTGAACGCGAGCGGCCGCCGGTATGCGACGGTCAGCCCGACGGCCAGCAGGATCGCGACGAAGACTGCGGACACGAACGGCTTCAGGTTCATCTCGAGCGGGGCCGCGTAGTTGATCGTCGCGTCGAACGGCGTCGTGACGTCGAACTCCACCGGGTCCGACGTCGTCCGCGGCCGCGTCCCCGTCGTCGTCCGGTCGAACGCGAGGGAGCCGCCGACCTCGAGCCACTGCGTCCACTCCCTGTACAGCCCCTCGAACCTCCGCTCCCCGGAGGCCGTCCGGACCGTGACCGAGACCGTGTGCCCGGCGTCCGTCCCGGCGAGGGTGGCGACGGGCCGCATCTCGTGGGCGAACCGCACGGTCACGTCCCCCGCCGCGGACGCCATCCACGACGTCGGGTCGCGGGCGCCGTACCGCTCCCGCGGCCCCACCGAGACCGAGTCGCCGACCTTGAGGTCGCTCGCGTCGTCGACCCAGTCCGTCCACGGCACCGCCCCGGGGGCCTTCAGGGCCCGCCCGTACGCCTTCCCGGAGACGTCCACGTCCGCGGGGTTCGCGAGCCCGACGACCGTGATCCGCCAGAGCCACTGGTGGTAGTACCGGACCTGCACCCAGAGGGGCGCGTTCCCCCGCCAGCCCGTGACGTTCTCCGTGCTGTACCGCTCCGTTGCGGACACGGAGATCAGCTCCACGGTCGCGGCGTCCGTCGAGTCGTCGATCCAGCCGTCGAAGGCCGTGGACACGGGGGTCGTGCCCGTCCTCCCGAACGCGGTCGACGTGAGCGGGGCGGGCCGCGAGGGCGGGAGCCCCGCCGCGTGGAGGTGGAAGCCGTACTGGTGGAAGTACATCACGGACCGCTGGAACGGGGCGCCGACCGCGGACCAGGGCGGGACGCCGAAGTCCTCCTCCGTGACCCACCGCTCGTCCACCCCGCTCCCCGCGGCGAGCGTGTCCGCGGACACCGCGCGGCCCTCGTCCACCCAGTCCGCCCACGTCCCGGACGCCCGCGCGGACGCGGCGGCCCCTGCGGCGGTCCACCGCATCACGACGTCGTGAATCGCGCTCGTCCCCAGGAGCCGCACCGTGGGCCGGTGCTGGACCCAGAAGACCGCGGTGATCGTTTGGTTCACGGTGCCGACGAGCACGCTGTGGCTCGCGGCCCCGCCGTCGTCCCACGCGTCGAGGAGGTACCGGGAGTCGGGCCCGAACAGCTCCGTCGCGGGCACCAAGATCGTGTGCGTGTCGCCCGGGTACCAGTCGAACACGGCGCGCGGGGCGTACGGCAACCCGTCGACGGTCACGAAGCCCGCCTCCGGGGACCGCGTGATCGTGTACCGGACGGTCGGGGTCGATGACTGCAGGACCGTCACGGGGGTCCTCGGGAACGGCACCGTCGTGAGCGCCCCGTCGAACCGCAGGTACGTCGCGCGGGACGCGGGGTACGCGAGGACGTCGACGAGGCCGAGCCGGGTCGAGCGGATCGCGAACCGCACGGACCACGTCTCGTTCAGCCGGAGCGTGCTCACGTTCCACTGCAGGACGGTGCCCGCGGGCGTCGTGACGCGGTAGTCCGGGGCCCGCGGACCGCCCGTGGCGGGGTCCACGAACCGGTTCGGCGGCGTCGGGGCGATCAGGATGTACGGCGGGAGCGTGACCTCGACCATCGGGATGTCGTCCGTGATGTCGCTGTCATACCCCGCGAGGCTGTCCACGAGGGTCCCGATCTTCTCGTACACGCCATACAGGTCCTGCGGGGTCGCCGCGTGGAGGTACTCGCCTCCCGTGAGCGCGGCGATGTTCCGGAGCATCGTCTCGTCCACGGTGGGCCCCAGGCCGATCGTGAAGACGCGGATCCCCATCGTCGCGGAGGTGCGGGCCTCCGCGAGCGGGTCCAGCCCGCCCGCGTTGTCCTGCCCGTCCGTCAGGAGGATGATCGCCCAGAAGTGGAACGAGATCCCCCGCGCGCCGAGCTCGTTGTTCGCGGCCCGGATCGCCTCGCCGATCTGCGTCCCGCCCTGCGGGACGGACTCGCTGTCGATGTCCGCCTTCACGCGGGCATAGTCCGTCGTGAGCGGCCCCTTCGGGATCACGAGATTCGTGAAGTAGATCACCGCGGCCTGGTCCGGGATCGAGAGGTTGTCCACATACGTCTTCGCCGCGTCCTTCAGGAGCGGGAAGCACCCCGGGCAGAACGCGTCCGCCAGGCTGCCGGAGCGGTCCAGGAGCAGGACGACGTCCTGCGGCGCGCGGCGGACCCGGGCGCTCCCCCGGCCCGCGATCGTGAGGGTCAGGTTCGTGTCCGTGGGGAACGGCGGCGGAGTGCCTGCGACCCAGATCGGGTCCGTGTCCACGGAGGCGGACGGCTCGATCCGCGGGTACGTCCCGCCCACGAGGGTCACCGTGCCCCGCGCGAGGGGCGTGAGGCTCGCCTGCGCGGCGACGACGACGGCCTCGCTGTTCGCCACGGGCGGGGTCGCCGGGATCTGGAGGCGCGCGGCGAACGTGAACGCGACGCCTGGCGGGAGCCGGTCCGTGTCCGGCGTGCCGTCCCCGTCGTGGTCCTGGAGGGCGGCGCCCGACGCGATGTCGACGAGGCTCACGGCCCACCCGTCCGGGCCCGGCATGTACGTGAGGTCGATCACGTCCGGCACGGTCTGCTTCTGGACGACCGTGAGCGGGAACTGCAGGGTGTCCCCGAGGTTCCCGTCCTGCTGCTGGTCCTGGCGGAGCACGACGAGGGGCACGGTCGGAATCCGGTCGAACCGCCAGCCCGCGGCGGACGAGCTCGCGTCCTCGTACCCGGCGTGGCCCCCCAGGCCCTCCGGCACGCGGGCCATCGACCCGCCGATCGCGTGGGAGGTGCTCCAGCCCGCCATGTCGAGGAGCGCGCCGGAGGCGTCGTAGAGGTACACGTTGTCCCCCGCCGCGTCCATCGCGGCGAACAGGGCGGGCACCGCGGACGCGCGGAGCACGTAGTACGGGTCCGTCGCGCTCACGGTCCCGCTCGGGATCGTGAACGGAGCGTCCCCCGCGATCACGTACCCGAACAGGTCGAGGGACGCGGCCCCCGGGTAGTACAGCTCGATGAACGCGTCCGAGGGCGTCGTAGGGTTGAAGAGCACCTCGTTCAGCACGACGGGCGGCGCCGTGTTCGTGGCGGGCACGCCGTTCAGCCCCCGCCAGGTCGGCGTCGGGGAGCGGGCCCAGTCGTCCGAGTACTTCGCGCCCGTCCACCGCCGCTCCACCGTCTCCCCGGGGATCGGGTCGGGGACGGGTCCGCGCTGCCCGTACGCGACGAGGTCCACGACGGCGCCCGTGTCGTCCACGACGCGGATCACCCCGCCCTCGTCCGGCACCGGGATGTCGTACACGAGGTCCGCCCACGTAGGGTCCCCGACGACCTTGTGCTGGCCCGGGCTCAGGGTCCCCAGGCCCGTGAGGTCGAGCGCGAACGCGTCGATCTCGAGCCGGTACCCCGCGAGGGAGATCGGCGAGCCGCCGTACGCCGCGATCTCCACCGCCTCCGCGCCCGCAGGCGCGTCCTGGAACTCCGTTGCGAGCACACGCTCGATCAGGAGCCGCGAGCAGTACAGGTCGAGGTTCCCGCCCGCCCGGCGGTCGCTCCACGCGACGTACACGCCGAAGCCGTCCGACACCACGGCGGGGTCCGTCTGCTCCGTCGCGTCGTCCCCGGGGACCGCGTTCGAGTCCGTGTCGTCGACCCTCGGGTCCGTCCCGGGCGTCCCGTCGCCCCACGTCGCGCCCCCGACCCCGGAGGTCGTGTAGAAGATGTCCGAGTCCGCGTTCCGGTTGTCCGCCCACACCGCGTACACGTCCCCCGCCGCGCTCGCGAGCCGGGGCGCGCGGTACGTGAGGGGCCCCGTCGCCGCGTCGTCCACCCGGACCGGCGAGGACCAGCTCACGCCATCGTCGAGGGACCGCGAGGCCTTCACGGTCGGGATGCCCGAGATGTCGTACGCGATCCAGATCATGTGGACGATGCCATCCGGTGCGACAAAGATCTGAGGCCACCGCCGGTCCGTCGGGGACGGGCCCGTGTCCACGATGCGGGCGGTCCAGGACGCCCCGAGGTCCGCCGTCCTCGCGACCCACAGGGACGCGACGAGGGTCGTCGTCTCGAGCTCCCGCCACCCGAGGTACACGTCGCGGGGTCCCGCCGTCAGCGCGGGCAGCGCGCTGTTCGCGTTCGTCTGGGACACCTGGGTCTCCGGGGACCACATCGTCCCGCCATCGAAGGAGCGCCGCACGAAGACCTGGAGGCGGGAGTTGTTCCGGGTGTCCGCGTACGCGACGAGCAGGTCCCCCGTGGCGCTCACCGCGAGGGCGGGCGCCGTGCTCGTGATCCCCGCCGGGGCGGCGTCCACGCGGACCCGCGGCAGCCACGACGCGCCGCGGTCCGGGGAGCGGCGCAGGTACACGTCCGCGTCCGCGCCCGCGGTCTCCCGCCACGCGATGTACACGGAGCCGTTGTACGGGCCGCCGGAGCGGTCCATGCCGATCGCGGGGTCGTACGCGTTCGCGGTGCCCGGGCACCCGCACACGTCCCAGTCCGGGGACCACGTCGCCCCGGCGTCCGTGGAGTTCGTGTAGAAAATCCTGCGGAACCCGCCGCGGTCGTCGCTCCACGCGAGGTGGAGCTTCCCGCCCCCGTCGATCGTCAGGGACGGCGTCCACGCGTTCCCGCTCCCGTCGTCGACAAGGACGTTCTGTGAAAACGACAGGGCGGGCGCGTCGGCGGGTCCCGCGGTGACGGGGTTCCCGGAGGGAACCCCAAGAAGGAATGCCAGGAGGAAGGTCCCAGCGAGCAGAGGCACTCGATGACTCCGGGTACGCTGGGCACCCACGAACGCGTCTCTCCCCGGGCACAACCCTAGACCTGTGTTATCGGCGGACGGAGCATAATGCTTATTGCCGGGGCCGCGGGGTTCGGGAGCCCGCTCCGGTCGCGGTGACCCGCTCCGCCGACCCCACGTCTTCACCAAGTTCCCAACCTGCCCCCCAGGGCCCCGATACGTTTATATAATTACTACCCGGATAGGACTCCGGGGCCCAACGGGAAAGGATTGCGCATTCTCCTCTCACAAGGAGCGTGTGCGATGCCGTGGGGGAGGACAGTTCTCCTCCATGCGCCCGGACCCGTTGGGGTGAGCCTCAATCCAGCGGAGGAGGAGAGGGGACACGAACGAGGGGTCGCGGCGGGCAGGGCATGCTCGCGTGCAGCTCGGCGTGGATTTGTCCTCTTGCGTTGGGTCTGGGAGTTGAGAACGTGAGAGGCTATAGGGGAAATCGGAAGCTGATCGGAAAGGTGGTGATTCCCGCGCTCATCGTCTTGGTCATGATGACCGGGGCGTGGGGGGTAGCCATTGGGCCGATCGCGTCGCCGGAAGCCACCGGAGGGAACCCGACGGTCACGCCGAACACGCGGGCCGGCTCGTTGCCGTCTTCACTCGACGGGAACGCGGGGGACAGCCCGCAGAACGATGGCGGCGCGTCGGAGATGGACGCCCAAGGGAATCTTGTGTCTAGCGAAATAGTGGTGAATGAGAAGCTCTTCGCCCGGGCGGACACGGCGCCCGTTCTTGAGACGCCGAAGAACGCCCTCGGAAGACACCCGCCGAGCGGCGAGTCGACGTCGAAGATCCTGTCCTCGGACCCGGCGCCCGCGGCTGGCGGGATTGACGCGGGCGGGCCCTACGGCGGCCCGACCACGTTCGAGGGCGACCCGGTTCCGTTCGACGCCGATGTGACCGACCCGACCCTGGCCAACTTCCGGTGGGACGTCAACGGCGACGCCAAGTGGGACACGGGCGTGCCTGGGAATCCGTGGGTCGGCGACCCAGACTTCCCGTACCAGTACCGCGACGACTACTTCGGCAACGCCCTGATTGATGCCTGGGACGGTATCTCGACGACGACGACCGCTTACGCAGGCAACATCCTTGGGGGCAGTTCCCCGGCGTACTATGGGCTCGTCTACGGGGCGTGGACCGTGGGCAACCGGTATCAGGCGACCAAGGCCTTTGAAATCACGAATCTGCGCACGTACCGGTGGCTGACCTACTGGACCCCGGTCGAGATGGGGCTTTGGTCGGATTCGGGCACCCTGCTGCGATCGTGCATGCTGACCACCAACAACCTGGCGTGGAACGGCTGTGCCAGTTCCATCGCACCCTACTCAATCGCGCAGGGCCAGTACTTCCGGATTGCCGTCCGGTTGACGACTGGGTACTGGATGGGAATCCTGATGACGGCGTTCCCGTCGAACCCATACGTCACCACGGATGGAACATACCGCTCGCCGTCAACCGGGGCGTCCCTGACCTTCCCGAGCACGATTGTCACGACGTCGTACTCGACGCACGTCGACTTCGCCTGGTCCTACACGGAGGTCATCCCGCTGACGGTGTCGGACACGGCCGCGGTCGAGGTCCACAACGTCGCGCCGACGGTCTACGACCTGACCGTGAGCCCGGACACCGTTTACGAGGGCACGCCCGCGGAGTTCACCGGGATGTTCAACGACCCGGGGCTGGACGACAAGTGGCAGTTCCGCTGGTGCTACGGCGACGGGACCTGCGACGCGTGGTCTGGAATCAAGGTCGGGAGCGGCATCACCCGGATGGAGAACATCCTGGTCTACTCCGACGTGGCGCCCCACTACGCGAGAATGGCGCTGGACTTCTACGGCGTGTCGTACACGTTTGTGGACTACGTCACGAACTTGCCCACACCACTTAACTCGCGCCAGTGGGACCTGATCATCTACCAGAGCTACTACATCGCGTACATCGCGCCGATCATCGAGGACGCGCTGATGAACCAGATCAACGGCGGGGCCGTGGTCCTGTACAACAACTGGTACTCGGCCAACCGGAACACGCACCCGCTCTTCGCGTACTTCGGGGCGACGACGGCCAGCTCGCTGACGACGCCGCTGCCGATGTACTCGTGGGAGTCGACGGACCAGCTGTTCAACTCGCCGCTACAGCCGCCGCTGACGCTCAACCCGACCCACAACCAGTACGGCATTGACGGGTTCCGGCTGAACGTCCAGAGCCACGCGTTCGACCCGCTCGGGTACTCGGTCAACCGGCAGTCGGGCCAGGCGGCGATGGCGGTCCGCAACGACCGGTCGACAATCTTCAACGGCTTCACGCCGCAGAACTACCAGGGCGACAGCGACTTCGACGGTGACCCGGACATGCTCGAGCTCATGGTGAACGAGATCCGTCTCGTGACGGGACCTGAGGTCGAGCCGTCGATGCCGTGGCCCGTGCCCGCTGTGAAGCACGTGTTCCGCGACGACCACCCAGTCTCGGGCACGCCTGCGGACTCGGTCTCCGCGACGCTTGAGGTCAAGGACGACGACGATGGAAAGCTCATGGGCGGCTCGTCGATTACCTCCACGGGCTTCCCGAACGCGGGCAGCTGGCCCGCGGGTTGGGCCGAGGTCGCCGGTAGCGCCTGGCAGAGCACAAGCTCGCTGAGCGGAATGGGCAGCAACGTCGCATCGCTGTTCTTCACCTTCTGCTCGCCTTACACGGGGCTGAACTGTCGGCTGGTCGACCAGACCCTGCGGAGCGTGGTCGTTGACCTGTCTGCGATAGACTGGTCGGCGCCGATCGTCCAAGTGACCTTCAGCCTACGGCAAAACTGGTACGGTGTGTACCCGTGCTCTCAGCCATGGGGCGGCAACATCTGCCAGGAAGGCTGGATCGAGCTGAGCTTGGACGGCTTTGCGACGAAGACCGAGCTGCAGCACTGGTGGACGTTCAACCCGTCGTCGTTCAACGGAGTGTCGACCTTTGACCTCACCTCGCTGGTGGCCGGCGCGCCAAGCGTCCAGATCCAGTTCCGGATGTGGATGTACGACGACTACTGGTGGGAGGTCGACGACTTCTCCGTGGCCGCGTTCTGGGGCGAGGTGGTTGACGGCCTCGGCACCGATTCGACGTCGATGGTCGTGAACAACGTCCCCCCGAGGGTGTACGGTGGTCCGACGAGTGGGCTGGTCGGAGAGGCCATCCCGTTCGACTTCGCGAACTACAAGATCGACGACCCGACGCTCTGGGACCCGAGGACGGGCGCCTGGGGGCCGGTCTCGACGGAGTGGTTCGCGTACCGCTGGAACTTCGACGACGGGATGGTTTCGCCGTGGACGTACACCGGGAGCCTCCAGCTGCCTAAGCTGCGCGTGCTGTTCCTCCACACGATTAATGGAGGCGGGGCGGTGGGAGCGTCGTTCATCAGCCTGCTCCAGAACATCGACGTGGTCGGCACCCTCGACCAGGTGGAGTTCCTGTTCCTGAGCCCGGCGCAGATCCCGAGCCTGAGCCAGATGTTGAACTACGACGTGATCGTGTTCGCGACGAACTACGCGATCTTCTCGTCGACGTTCGACCTGACCCGGCGCGAGATCGGGAACCGGCTCGCGGACTACATGGACATCACCGGTCGCGGCGTCATCACGCTGATGGCGACGTACGACCTGTCGACGACCTACGGCGACCTGTTCTCGCTGTTGGGCCGGTACCCCGAGGAGGACTACGGTGCGTTCGAGAAGACCACGTACGCGTTCGGGTCCGCCGCACTCGGGACCGTCTACCAGTCGAACCACCCGCTGATGCAGGGCGTGACGCGCCTGTCATCCCCGCTCATCTACAGCGGTGACTACCGGCTGACGGCCGGCGCCCAGCTGATCGCAGACTGGGAGAACGGGAACTCCGCCATCGGCGTCAAGGAGATGCCGAACGGGGCGCGGTCCGTGAACGTCGGATCGTTCACCGCCTCGGGCGGCTCCGTCATCGGCGGCGACGCGGCGCGGTTCCTGCGGAACGCCATCGTGTGGGCCAGCCGGACCGTCGTGCCGACGAACGTCGTCCCGACGCAGACGCACACGTTCGCGGACAACGGGCTGTACAACGTGGACCTCCAGATGATCGACGACGACATGGGCTTCATGTGGGACGCCACGACGAACTCCCCGGTCGCGATTCCGGGCGAGACGCCGACGGTGACCCACACGATCATCCCGGTCGAGATCCAGAACAAGGACCCGACGATCGACACGTCGTCAATCGACGTCTTCATCGCCGCGAACCTGTGCCTGAGGGTCTCCGGCAAGGAGTGGAACACGGTCTCGCTGAAGGTGTTCACGGACGGCGTCCAGAGCGGTGGCGTGTCCATCACCCGGGCGTCGGGCAGCCCGAACGACCAGGCGAAGTGCGCGTTCACGCGGATCGATCTGATGGCGTCCCACACGTTCGGCGCGGAGGTCCAGTTCACGCCTCTGCCGGGCGCCACGAGCGGGTCGAACCCGTGGTGGATCATCGTCGAACCGTGGCGGGCACCGATCACACCGGGCCACGGGGCGGTGACCTTCTCGGGCGGAGCGCAGGTCGAGAGGCTTGAGACGTACCTGCAGACCGTCGACCTCGGGAACCTGAAGGCGTCCCTCCTGGACTCCAAGCAGGGCGCGAGGATCGACTTCTCCGCGACCGCGATGGACCCCGGCAGCGACGACCTCGCCTTCGTCTGGATGTGGAGCGATGGCTCCCCCGACACGGCGCGGGTCCACAACAACCTGGACGGCACCGTGACGCAGGGCGTCATCGGCGATCCGCAGTTCGTGGGCTTCGGCGAGCCGTACTTCGACCGGGTGGCGAACTCGGGCCGGTCTCCTGCCGGCACCGCGCCGTTCACCGTCCGGGACAACGTGGTCCACGCGTACAGCGGGGACAGCGTGCGGTTCTGGGTCGTCCTGATCGTCCTCGACGACGACAACTCCCGTGGCTACCCATCGGGCTTCTTCCACGACGGGACGGACATGGAGTTCATCTTCGTCGACCTGACGTGAGGGACCCGGAGCGAGCGAAGGAAGGGACGCGAGTCCCTTCCCCCTTTCAATTTTCATTTCTTGAGGACGAGCGGAGGCTTTCGCGGTCACGGCTCGCCCGCCCTGTGCCGTATGATATCGTGCGCGTCCGCAGGGACGGTACTTCCTTGGGAACGCCGACAACGTGCGCAGCGACGAATCAACGCGGGCGGGCGAGCCCGTCTCCCGCCGCCCTAGTCCTCGAACAGGGCGCCGCAGCCCTGGCACGATGTCGCGTCCACGCTCACGGAGGTGCCGCAGGCGGGGCACGCGTACAGGGGCTCCTCGCCCGCCTCGGGTCCGACCGAGTCCGTCATCGGACCGGGCTCCCCCGCGGTCGCGGAGGGCCCCGCCGGGGCGGCCGCCTCCCGGGCCGCCGGCGCCTTCCCGTTGCGCCGCCGCCGTCGCACCGCGAGCAGGGCGGGAACGGTGACCGCGAGGGCGGCGACGATGCCCACGGCGATCCACGTTAGAATTGTGAGCAGGTCCGGGCCGGCAGTACCGTCCGGCCCCGTCGTCGCGACGGGATCGAGTTCGACGCTCAGGTACACGTTCGGCGCCGCGAGGGTCACGTCGATTGGCCGGACCTCCTTCCCGACGTAACCCTGGGAGGACACGTTGACGGAGTAGGAGCCGAAGGGCACCGCGGGCAGGATGAAGCCGCCGGTCTGGGGGTTCGTCGTCGTCTGCGCCACGAAGTCCCCCGCCGCGTTGAACAGCCGGACCACGGACAGCGGGTGGACGTCCGTCCGGCCCGTCTCGTTCACCCACCCGCGAATCGTCCCCGCCGTGGGCCGCGTCGTGAAGGATCGGACGTCGCTCGGGGGCCCCTGCTCCCGCTGGTCGGAGGCGGTGACCCGCCAATAGTACGTCGTGCTCCCCGCGGTGGTCACGATGGCGGAAACCGACGTCGTCGTCCCCTCGAGGGGCGCCGCCAAGTCCGGGGTCGTGGACAGGGCCCAGCGGTAGCTCACGACGTCCCCCTCGGGGTCGGTCACGGCGTCCCACCGGAGGGTCACGCTCGTCGGACCGAGCCCTGTCTGGTTGTCCGTGGGGTCCACGAGGGCGGGGGCCGGCGGGGGCGTGTTCAGCCGGAACCACAGGGACGCGACCGGGCCCCAGAGGCGCCCGTCGGACACGCGGACGTCCATGCGGTACGTCGCCCCCCGGGCCAGCGAGGGTCCCGCGTACACGACGGAGCTCGTGGCCCCCGTGCCGTTCGACCACCACAACCGCGCTCCGGAGGGCTCCGCGTACACGGTGACATTGTACGCGCCCTGCACGACGTCGTTGAAGTTCGCGTCCGTGAACGACCACCCGAGGGTCGGCGTGGCAGTCGCAAGGTGGAGGACGTCGGGCGTGTTGTTCGCGTGGCCGTCCGCCGTCAACCCCGTCGCGGCGGGGGCCGCGTTCACGCCAAACCGCGTGGACTGGAACGAGGCGAAGGGGGCGACGACGTCCGGTCGCGCGACCCCGACGTACCCCGCGTCGACGATCCGGAGGCCCACGCGCTCGTCCGCGACCGCGTTCGGCGCGACGTCGACGTACGCGACGAGCTGCTCGGGCGTCCCCGCGGTCACGCGCACGAAGAACCCGGCGAAGGTCACGGACCCGGACGCGAACGGACCCTGCGCGAGGAGGATGTCCGGGCCCGTGATCGCCCCGTCCCTGTCCACGTCGTGGTACAGGCGCACGAGGGACACGTCGCTGTCCAGGGACGCCCCCGCGCGGTCCATCCGGAGCGAGTTCACGTCCACGTACGCGTTGTCCGCTTGGAGGATTGCGGTGAACATCTTGACGCCGCGGGCCCCCTGGTCCGCGATCACCGGGGCCTCGTCCGCGAACCCCACGAGCAGGAGGTCCGCAGGCTCCGGGAGCACCGTGGGACCGGCGGCGGGCGGCGTCGACGTCTCGAGGAGGCTGTCGTTCGCGAGGAACGCGTAGCTGTAGTCCCCGCCCGGGACGGAGAGGTTCGAGGACGCCTCGTACATCGCGCCGCGGCTGTAGTTCCCCGGGTCCCCGAGCCACGTCGTCCGGGTCATCGACCGGTTCGCGACCGGCGTCCCGCCCTTCAGGATCGTGAGCTGGACGAGGGCGGGCGCGTCCCCGTTCCCGTCCCGGTACTCCACGCTCCACGTGAAGAACGCGGTGTCCACGAAGCCGGAGGCAGGCGAGACGGTCCCGTTCGTCAGGGTCGGTGCCTCGGGCGGGCAGGCCACCGTGGGTCCCGGGAGGGTCGGGGTCGGGACGGCGTCCGCGCCGCGGTCGTCCTGCGCGGTGATGAAGTACGAGAACGCCCGGGGGCACCCCGTGAACACGATGCCCTGCGAGAACACCTTACCGTCCGTCACGTTCGTGTCCGAAGGGAACGCAGCGGTCATCGTGAACGGGCTCCCCGAGATCTCGGCGGGGCCGGACAGGACGTGGAGCTCGGGCTCCCCGAGGGAGGGTCCGTCCCCGTCGCGGTCCGTGTACAGGACACGGAAGACGAACAACGTGTCCGTCGTCCCGCTCTCCGGATCGAGGCCGTCCGTCTCAAACCCGATTTCCCCCGTCCAACCCAGGACGGGCGGGTTGTTCGCGGGCGCTGCATTCGTGAGCCGGAGGATTCCGTACCACGTCGGGGGGATCGGCGGCGCCGCGAAGGGCCAGGAGGCGTTCCGTCCCGTGTCCGCGTCCCAGACGCCCTGGGACCAGTTGCTCAGGGCCGCGAGCTCCAGCCTGTAGTCCGGCGGAATCGGCATCGGCACCTCGAGGAGGGAGAGCGGGATCCGGAACTCGTAGATCCGGTGGGGCACGGCGTCCGCCCCGGAGGGCCCGAAGCCCGCCGCGCACGCGAGGCGGGAGTGGTTCGAGTCGAGGGTCGCGTTGCACGCGTCCTCGACCTGCCACCGCAGGGACGTCTCGTTGAACACCGCGTGGTACGGGCCCATCGGCCCCCCGACCCCGAACTGATCGTCGGGGGGCGCGAGGGGGAACGCGGACCGATTCGTCCGTAACGAGAGGGCAGCGAGGTCGCCGGGGCCCGCGGTCCGGTCGCCGACCGAATCGTACGCGACGTACAAGGTGTCCGCGTCGTTCTCCACGATTAGCCACGCACCCACCTCGTTCCCGCCGAGGGCGCCGAGGTCCCGCGCGTTCTGCGGCGAGACGAGGTACTCCCCCCGGTACGTGGAACCGTCCGGATCGGGCGCGCGCACCGCCCACCGGGACACGATCTCCGGGGGGCCGCCCGCGCGGACCACGGAGAGGGTCGGCGTCTCGACGGGGAAGAGGTCCGGTGCGACGAGGTCCTTCGTGCCGACGACCGTGACGGCGCCCGCGTTTGGCACCCGGGCGCCCACGAGGTCCGTCAGGATCGCGGTCGGGGAGATGTCAAAGGCGATCCAGAGGGTCCTTGGCGACCCCGCCACGACCTGAAGGCTCGCGGGCAGGTTCACGGTGTTGCCGCCACCGAACCCGCCTCGGCCGAGCAGGCGGTCCGCCCCGGGACGGAGGACGAGGTCCCCGTCCGCGTCCTCGAACAGCTTCCCGAGGTACACGTCCGTCGACCGCGTGCCGAGGAACAGGACCGCGACGCGGTCGATCGTCACCGCGCCCTTGTCCACGTCGACCGTGATTGCGAGCATCGGGACGTCCGTCTGCCATCGCGTCACGTTCGCGGGGTTCGTGGCGGACCACGAGATGACCCGGAGGGTGTCGACGCCCTCGACGATCCGCGTCCGGGTGTTCGCGATGTACGAGTTGATCGGGAAGTTCGAGTTCGACACGGTGTCCGGCGGGTCCACGGTCACGTACGGCGCACCGAGCACGCCCGCACCGATCCAGTCTCCGACCGCGGCGGTCAGCGGGACGTCGATCGCGACGAACAGGTTCTCTCCGGGTCCGGCCGGGATTGACAGGGGTGCGGGGAGCGTGAGCAGGGCCTGCTCCGGCAATCCCGCCGGCGTCCCGGCGACGAGGAGCGCGTCGTTCGCCGTGTTGAACACGCCGTCCCGGTCCGCGTCCCGCCAGAGGGAGACCCGGGAGACGTCCCCGGGCACGCTGACCTGGCCCGTCACGTCCACGCGAATCCGCCGGAGCGAGATCGATCCGGTCAGAGTCGTGAGGTTCAGCCGGAGCATCGGGACGTTCGACTGCCCAGGCTCCACGGAGGCGGGGGCCAGGTTCGTCCCCCGGACCGTGACCACGTCCCCGGGTGGGACCGAGCCCGGCGGGAGGAACATCAACGCGAGCTGGTCCGTCAGGTTGCCCGTGTAGTAGAGGCTGCTCGTGTACCCGATGTTCGCGATTCCCGTCAGGTGACCGGGCGGGTTCGTCAGGTCCTTGTACTGCAACAGGATCCGCCCGTCCTCGCCCGTCGGGTTCTCGATCAGGACGATCTCGAACGTCTGGCGCTGCGTCGTCCCATACGTGTACGTCCCGTCCCACGTCAGGATGAACTGGCGGGGGGAGGAGAGCGTGTCCGCCTTCGCGAACACGTGGCCGGTCCCCGGCGCGTACATGGGATCCGGGTTGAGGTCGGCGCCGAGCGCCGCGACGAAGTCGTCCGTGAACTGGGGGAAGCCCGCGGGCGTGTTGAACGCGAGGAACCCGTTCGCGCACACCCACGCGCTGCTGTACAGAATCCCGTAGAACCGGAACTGGAACCCGAAGCTCACGGGTCCGGTCCCGCAGCCGTCGTCCGTGAGGAGGAGGTCCGTCCCGCCCGCCACGCCGTCGATCCAGCTGAACGCGACGCCGGGGTTGGGGAACGTGCTGTCCACCCACGTGTACCCGTACTGATCCGGCCCGCCGGAGTCGCCGCGCGCGGGGTGCGGGAGGGTCGCGAGCGCGCTGAGGAGCGCGAGGCCGACGGCGAGGAGGGCCGCGCCGCGATGCGCATGCGGGCGGAAGTGCACGGTTTTTCGCTCCCCCGAACCGTCGAACTCATTCGTTCGCGGTTTCATAAACATTCCCTCCGTCACCGGTCCGCTTTCAGGGCCAGAGGAATCACGCCTGAGACCATGTAAAAAGCGCACCAAAAAGTATTAGTGAAGACCCCCTCTTGCTCGCGACGGATTTCCAATCCTGGGGAAGGGGATTGTCATGGGTTCGTTGAGGAAGCCTGTAGCCATCGGCATGACCGCCGGCCTGCTGTTGCTCGTCCTCGTCGTCGCGCTCCCGGAGCCTGCCTCCGGGCAGTCCCGCACGTGGACGTCGGACACGGACTGGCAATCGGGGACGATGGACGCGAACATCGTCATGACGGGGACGGGGCCGGGATCGTACCTCGAGCTCCGGAGGAGCGACTTCCCGGACTGGATGCAGATGTCGCCCGCGACGGTGCCGCCGAAGCGGGAAGCGCCGTGCCTCGCGTGGTCCGCGGACGGCAATTACTTCCTCTTGTTCGGCGGCTACGGCTCGCGGGGCGTCCTCGGCGATACTTGGACGTACAACTTCACGAACGACCAGTGGACGCAGCTCAACCTCGCAACGCACCCCTCGAACCGCACGAACACCGGATGCGCATACGACCCGTTCAACCACGTCATCGTCCTCTTCGGTGGGATGGACGCCAGCTTCCTCTGGTCCTTTGAGACTTGGGAGTTCGACACGCTGACGCAGACGTGGAGCCAGGCGTTCCCGACCACCTTCCCGACGAACCAGATGGCGAGCCCCCTCACGTTCGACATCGCACACGGTCGGTTCATCACGATTTTCGTCAACACGAGGACCTCGCAGATGGAGACGTGGGCGTACGATGCCGCGACGGACACGTGGACGAACCGCGCGGCGAGCTTCCCCGGCACGGCGCCGCGGGACGGCCACATGATCGCCTACGACACGGGCATGGATCGCACCCTCATGTTCTCGGGCGGCTGGGACCTCAACCTGTACTGCGACTTCTTCTTGTACGCGTACACGCCGAACACGTGGACGAAGGTGCGCGACTGCATCGAGAACGAGGACCCGAACGCCCGCGTCACCCACGGGATGGCGTACCGCGACAGCTCCAACGGCGTCCTGATGTACGGCGGCCGCGACATGACGTCGTACCCGCCGGAGACCTGGCTCTACATCGGCTCGCTCCAGGACTGGCACCTCCCGCCTGTCACCGCGTCGCCCGGGGCCCGCGGGAGCGTCCGCCTCGCGCACAGCATCGCGGACGATGCGACCATCCTGTTCGGGGGGTACAACCCCATCGACGGGCTGATGAACCACACGTGGGCGTACGCGAAGGGCTACGTGCAGGGCATCGATGCGGTGTGGACGAGCGGCAGCACGCCCGAGGACGCAGGCTGCGCGAACGTGAACTACCAGAACATCTACTGGAACCGGACGTCGCAGCCGCTGGGCGCGATCCTCCGGTTCCAGATCGCGACGTCGACGAGCCCGAGCGGGCCGTGGACGTTCCGCGGGCCCCCGGACGGGTTCCCCGGTCAGCACTACACGACGTCCGGCACGGCCATCTGGAACGGGCACGATGGCCAGCGGTACTTCCGGCTCCTCGGGAAGCTCCGTACGGCGAACGGCCTCGTCACCCCGCGGCTCGAGGACGCCACGATCACGTGGACGTGCCCGCCGACGCCGCCGTACGTCCAGGACACGAACCCGGCGTCCGGTCAGACCACCCACCCGATCAACGCGCCGATCTGGGTGAACTTCAGCGAGCCGATGCAACAGGGGACGGTCACCTGGGCGATCACGGGGATCACCCTGACGGGCTCCTGGTCGAACAACGACCAGACGCTGATGCTCACCCCGAACCAGAACTTCCGGGACTGCACGAACTACACCGCGCAGATCCTCACGGGCAGGGACGTGAACGACGACCTGAATCTCGTCGCGGGGCCTGTCCCGAACCCGTGGACGTTCCGGACGGTCTGCATCAACCCGTACATCGTGTCGACGAACCCGACGGACGGGGCGTTCAACGTCCCGGTCGGACAGTCCGTCGTGGCCACGTTCAACGAGCCGATGAACATGGGGACGGTCACGTTCACCGTGACGCCGGACCCCGGAGGGCTCGCGCCGTCGTGGAACGGGAACCGGGACCAGCTGACGATCGGCCACACCGCCTTCGTAGAGTGCACGGTCTACACCGTGGAGGTCACGGCCGGGGTCGACGACCAGGGCCTCCCGCTCACGGCGGGCCCGGTCCCGAACCCGTGGAGCTTCTTCACGTTCTGCCCGAACCCCGTGATTGTCGCCACGAACCCCGCAGACGGTGACACGGGCGTCGCGCTGAACGCCCCCGAGCGGGTCACGTTCAGCAAGGCGATGAACATCGCGACCGTGACGTACACGATCAACCCCGGGGTCACCTGGGGCGACGTCCGGTGGACCGCGGGGAACACCGTCCTCACGCTGTGGCACAACGCCTCCCTGTTCGCGGAGATCACGCGGTACACGTTCCGCGTGACCGGCGGCACGGACACGGGCGCCCTCCCGCTCGTGCCGGGCCCGGTGCCGAATCCGTTCAACTTCACGGCAATCGGCATCAACCCGTTCATCCAGTCGACGGACCCCGCGGCCGGGGCCACGCGCATCGCGACGGGAGCGAACATCGTGATCACGTTCAGCGAGCCGATGATCGAGGCCAGCGTATCGTTCACGTTCAGCGACCCTGGAATCACGTTCACGCGGACCTGGAACTCCAACCCTCCGGCGGATACGGTTCTCACCCTCACCCACGTGACGCCCTTCAGCCAGTGCACGCTGTACACGGTGCAGGTCCTCTCCGGCACGGACCTGGCGGGCCTCCCGCTCGTCCCGGGCCCCGTCCCGAACCCGTGGAGCTTCCGGACGATCTGTCCGCTTGGGGCACCGCGCGGCCTCACTCTGCTCCGGCTGCCGCCCTCGACGATCCTGCTGGACTGGGCGGACGTGGTCGGGGCGACCGCGTACAAGGTGTACGAGTCCCAGAACCGGTTCGCGAACTTCCCGTCCGGGTGGACCCTGGTCGGGACGCCGGCGGCGAGCCAGCTCACGGTGGGCACGCTCGCGGACGGGCTCACGCACTACTACGTCGTGCGTGCGACGGACGGTACCCAGGACGGCCCGAACTCCTCCATGGGCGTGAAGACCGTGCTCACGTTCGGTCACTCGACCGTGAACACGAACATCGCGTGGTTCTCCCTGCCGTACACTTCGATCTACCGGAGGGCGAGCGACATCGCGACGGACCTCGGCCCGACGAACATCAATTTGATTGGGAAGTGGGACCCTGCGAGGCAAACCTCGGACGTGTACTACTACTCAAGGGGCCGGTGGCGGGGCACGGACTTCGCGATCAACCCGGGCGACGGTCTGTACCTCGGCGTGAACCAAGCCTTCCCCTGGATATTGACCGGGACGGACGCGGACGTGACGCTCTCCTTCACGTTGAACCCGCCCGGGAAGCAGAACGTGAACTGGGTCGGCCTGCCGTACACGGGCGTCTACCAGAGGGCGAGCGACCTCGGGACGGCCCTCGGCTCGACCCGAATCACGGAGATCGGCCTGTGGGACGCGTCCACGCAGAGCGTCACGCGGTACTACTGGACGGGCTCGACGTGGGCCGGGACGGACTTCACGTTCGCGCCCGGGGCGGGCCTGTACATCATCATCGTCTCGACCTTCACGTGGACGCCCGCGCTCATCACGCCGGCGGTCCCGTAGGCGGGCGTCCCTCGCGAGATCGGGAACTCGGAGCCCGAGTCGCATGGAGCAGCGGGAACGCTGACTCCCTTGAAACGCGGTCGATAAGATGAGCGCGCCAGAAACTTATTTACCACCCACCCCGTTGCTGGCCCCGGATTCTGTGGGAGGAGGCGCCTCGCCTAACAGGGGGACTTGGGTCATGAGGAGACGGTTCTCGGTTGCGTTCGCGATTGCAGTGTTGGTGGCTTCAGGTCTTTTCGTGTTCGCCGCGAATCCCGCGGTCGCTCCGTCCAAGACGTGGACGTCGGACGCGGACTTTTCGGGGGGAACGTTCGCGGCCACGCGCGTGGTGGGCACGGGCCCCGGCGCGTCGATTGAGCTCGCTATTGACCCCACGCCGAACTGGGTCAACATGGCGCCGACGGTCGCTCCGTCCACGCGGCGCGGCCCCGCGCTCACGTACGAGACGGTCCACAATGTCGTCCTGATGTTCGGCGGCACGCTCACGAGCGGGACCTACTCGAACGAGATTTGGACGTACGACACGGTTTCGAACGTGTGGACGAACATTACCCCGGGAGCGAGCCCGCCGGCGCGATGGAGGGCGGGATTCTCGTACGATCCCGTCGAACAGGTGGCGGTCCTCTTCGGGGGCGCGGACGTGGCAGGCCCCCGGGCCGACCTGTGGGAGTTCGACGTGAACGCGGGCACCTGGGCCCAGATCATACCGACGGGTCCCGCGCCCCGCCCGCTAAACAGCAACCCCCTCGTCTACGACACCGTGGTCCGCAAGCACATCCTCGTCGGCGAGGACCCCCTGGGCCCCGCGACCTTGACATGGGCGTACGACGCGGGGACGGACTCGTGGGAGAACAAGAACCCCGCCGGGCCCCCCGAGGCGCGAGCGGGACACACGCTCAGCTTCGACCGGGCCGTCGGAGAGACCGTGCTTTTCGGCGGGGCGGAAGGCCTGACCGTCTACGGCGACTGGTGGTCCTACAACGCGACGACCAACACATGGGTCAAGGACGGGGACTACATCCCGAACGTCACCCCCAACCCGCGACTCGACCACGCGATGATCTTCGGTCCGAACGCGGCGAACCTGATGTTCGGCGGGGTCGACTCGGCCAGCGCATACCTGCCGGAGACATGGGTGTACATCAGCACCGGGAACCTGTGGTTCCAGCCCCCCGTGGGCACCGCCCCCGGAGGGCGGAGGGATCACGGTCTCGCATGGGACTCCGCCACGGACCGGGTCGTCATGTTCGGCGGGCTCCTCTCGGACGGTGCGACGTACACGAACCAGACCTGGGTATGGCGCACGGGCTACTACAACACGGGGAACTACGAGAGCCCGACGTTCGACGCGGGCTGCGTGAACGTGGACTGGCAGGACGTCTGGTGGAACGACACCCGGCCCGCGACGACGACCGTCCGGTTCAAGCTCGCGAGCTCGATGTCCCCGACCGGCCCGTTCACCTTCTACGGCCCCGACGGCCTCCCCGGCACGTTCTACACGACCGTGGGGACGGCCGTGTACCCGGGCCACGACAACCAGCAGTACTTCCGCTGGCGGGTCTACGAGACGACGGGGGACACGAAGGTCACGCCCTCAATGCACGACTTCTCGGTGAACTTCGCGTGCCCGGTGGCCCCGCCGTACATCGTATCGACGTCCCCAGCGAACGGGGACACGGGCGTGCCCGTGGGCGCGGACATCGTGATCACGTTCATCGAGGCGATGCAGCAGGGGACAGTGCTGTACACGTTCAGCGACCCCGGCGTGACGTTCTCGGAGTCGTGGAACGGCGCGAGCACGGTCCTCACCCTGAGCCACACGACGCCCTTCACGGAGTGCGCGGTCCAGACGATGCAGATCACCGCGGGCAGGGACCAGAACGACAACCTGGACCTCGTCGCCGGCCCCGTCCCGAACCCGTGGAGCTTCACGACGGAGTGCGTGAACCCGTTCATCACGAACACGGTCCCCGCGGACGGAGACACGAACGTCGGGTTGAACCAGGCAATCATCATCACGTTCAGCGAGGCGATAGACACGGGGAGTCCCGGGACCGTCACCGTCAACCCGTCGGCGGACCCCTTGACGCCGACGTGGTCCGTCGGCGACACGGTCCTCACGGTGACGCACGCGCCGTTCACCCAGTGCACGGTGTACACCGTGACGGTCGCAGGCTTCACGGACCTGCAGAGCCTCCCGCTCGTCGCGGGCCCGGTGCCGAACCCATGGAGCTTCACGACAATCTGTCCGAACCCGTACATCGTGTCCACGGACCCGGCGGACGGCGCGACCGACGTCCCGCTCAACAGCGACATCGTCATCACGTTCAGCAAGGCGATGAACACGGCGAGCGTGACGTGGACGATTAACCCGGCGATCCCGCACACATACACGTGGCAGCCCGGCAACCAGGTCCTGGTGATCAGCCACACGCAGCTCTTCGCGGAGCTCACGCTGTACACGGTCGACGTCACGGGCGGCACGGACACGGGCGGCCTCCCGCTCGTCGCGGGCCCCGTCCCGAACCCGTGGAGCTTCACCACGGTGGGCGTGAACCCGTACATCGTGTCCACGGTCCCCGCGGACGGAGACACGAACGTCGGGTTGAACCAGGCAATCATCATCACGTTCAGCGAGGCGATAGACACGGGGAGTCCCGGGACCGTCACCGTCAACCCGTCGGCGGACCCCTTGACGCCGACGTGGTCCGTCGGCGACACGGTCCTCACGGTGACGCACGCGCCGTTCACCCAGTGCACGGTGTACACCGTGACGGTCGCAGGCTTCACGGACCTGCAGAGCCTCCCGCTCGTCGCGGGCCCGGTGCCGAACCCATGGAGCTTCACGACAATCTGCCCGCTGACCGGCCCCGCGAACCTCCGGGTCACGGTCGTCGGGGCGGACGTGCAGCTGGGCTGGGACCCCGTGCTCGGCGCGTCGTCGTACAACGTGTACAGCGCGGGGAACCGCTTCGCGACGTTCCCGTCCGGCTGGACCCTCCGAGGGTCCCCCGTCGTGACGACGTTCCTCGCGACGACGGACGGCTCGGACGGCCAGACGCACTACTACGTCGTGCGCGGGGCCGCCGGTGCGACGGAAGGCCCGAACTCGTCCATGGGCGTGAAGATCGAGCTCGCCTTCGGGCACTCCTCGACGAACACGAACATCGCGTGGTTCTCCCTGCCGTACAACTCCGGCTACACGCGGGCGAGCGACATCGCGACCGCGCTCGGGTCCACGAACATCGACGTCGTCGGGAAGTGGGACCCCGCGAGGCAGTCCTCGGTGATCTACTACTACTCGAGGGGCCGGTGGCGGGGGACCGACTTCACCGTCAACGCGGGCGACGGCCTGTACCTCGGAGTCCGGCAGGTCTTCTCCTGGACGATCACCGGGACAGACCGGTCCGTCGCCCTCTCCTTCACCCGGAACGGCGGGACGATGGGCAACGTGAACTGGAAAAGCCTGCCGTACACCGGCGTGTACCAGAGGGCGAGCGACATCGCGACCGAGCTCGGCTCGACCCGGATCACGGAGGTGGGCCTGTGGAACGCGGCGACGCAGAGCGTCACGCGCTACTACTGGACCGGCTCGACCTGGGCGGGGACGGACTTCACGTTCGCGCCCGGGGCGGGCGTGTACGTGATCGTGGCCTCGAGCTTCACGTGGACTCCGATACTGATTACGCCTGCAGTGCCGTAGGAGGATGACGAGATGCGAACCAAGCTTCTGATCGTGCTGGTGGTGTTGGGACTGGTGGCGGTCGGCCTCTCCGCGGTGGACGTCGCGCGGGCGATACCGTTGCCGCACACCGTGGAAGGAAGCGTCGGGCCGAACCCGGCCCCCGGCCTGGGGAATCCTTCGAACCCCGCCTCGGCCGTCTACTATCTGACGAACCGGAACAACGAGACCCCGCAGGTCAAGGCGGACATTCAGGACGCGGACGGAGTGAACCTCGCCACCCACGGGATGGACGTCGGGAGCGGCTGGACCGACCCCTTGACCCTCGAACCCATCTGGAAGCCGGGCGACGAGGTCGTCGTCGTGATCGAGACGGTCCGGGGCAACAACGGGTGGAACGGGCCGAACTGGACCACCTCCAGCGACGGCATCCTGACGACCCTCAACGTCGACACCCTCCCCGCGGCGAACATCGAGCAGATCCCCACCCTGGCCCTGAACAAGGGCCCCGCGTGGGTGGACGTGACGTGGACGGGCCTCGCGGACGGGAACGGGAACGTGGTGAACTACACGGTCTACCGGGCCCAGAGCATCACGGGTCCGTGGGCGATGATCGGGCGTAGCGGCCCGCAGGTGCCGAGCGGCCCGATGTCGTACAACGACACGGGTCGGGCCCAGGGCACCTGGTGCTACAAGATCGCCGTGGACTACCGGGACACCGCGACCACCTGGTACACGACGGCCGGGACCTCGGAGGGGTCCTGCGTCGCGATCGGGAGGGCCCCGTTCATCACGTCGACGAACCCCATCGACACGGAGGCGAACGTCGTGGTCACCACGAGCGTGGTCGTCGTGTTCAGCGAGGCGATGAACCCCGGCACCGTGACGTGGGTGATCGCCCCGCCCGGCATCACGTTCGTCGCGAGCTGGGACGTCCCCTTGACGACCCTCACCCTGACCCACGCGGTGCCGTTCACGCAGTGCCAGGCGTACACGATGACGATCACGGGCCGGGACGCGGACGACAACTTCCCGCTGAACCCCGCCCAGGGCGTGCCGAACCCGTGGACCTTCACCGCCTTCTGCCCGAGTCCCCAGATCACGGTGACGAGCCCCGCGGACGGCGCGACGGGCGTGCGCCGGACCTCGGATGTCGTCGTCACGTTCAGCAAGGCGATGAATACCGGCTCCGTGACGGTGACCGGGTTCACGTTCGACGGCTCCGGGTGGACGGTCGGGAACACGGTCCTCACGCTGACCCACACCGCGGCGTTCGCGGTGGGTGCGACGTACACGATCACGGTCGCCGGGCAGGACACCGTCGGGAACCCGCTGATCCCCGGCCCGGTGCCGAACCCGTGGTCCTTCACCGCGAACCGGCCCCCGGCCGTGGCGGTCTCCTCGCCCGCGGCGGGCCTGGACTGGACCGGCGGCAGCGCCCACGACATCGCGTGGACGATGGGTCCGGACGAGACCCCCACGAACCAGCTCGTCGTGTGGATCAACTACACGTCCTCGAGCGGGAACGGCGTGGTCGCGAGCCTGCTCACGAGCCGGCCCTCGCCGGACGTATACACGTGGAACGTCCCGGGCACGATCAACGCGGTCAACGTCGTCGTGTGCATCGACGCGGCGGACACCGCGGGCGACGTCGGGAACGCGTGCAGCGCGCAGTTCCAGGTGGACAGCACGCGCCCCACGGTCGTCTCCGCGACGCCGACCGGGACGACGGTGGCCGGCACCGCGAACATCGTGATCACGTTCTCGGAGGCGATGGGGCGGGCGGCGACGGTCGCCGCGATCACGATCGCCCCGGCGGTCACGAACACGACCGGGTGGACGGTCGGGGACACGGTCCTGACAATCTCCCACGCGACCGCGTTCACGGTGGGGACGTACACGGTGACGGTCGGGGTGGGAGCCCGGGACGCGAGCGCCCCGGGGAACACCCTCGCGACGCCGCACCAGTGGTCGTTCACGGTCGCGTCGCCCACGCCGAACCCGCCGTCCGCCGTGACCTTCACGAGCGCATCCGCGACGACGATCGACGTGCGCTGGACGGCCCCGACGACGTACACGGACGGGTCGGCGCTCTCGGCCTCGGACATCAAGGGCTACTACATCGAGCGGTCGACGAGCGCGAGCGGTCCGTGGACGAACCTCACGAGCACGGCGCGGGCCGGGACGACGTTCCAGGACACGAACCTCGCGGCCGGGACGACGTACTACTACCACGTCCAGACGGTCCTCGTGAACGACCGCGTGTCCGCGTGGACGACCCCGCAGAGCGGGGCGACCCTCGTAGCCCCGTCCGACCTGACGTGGCTGTGGATCCTGCTGATCATCATCATTGTGGTGATCATCCTCGCCGCGCTCCTCGCGTGGCGCCGGAAGAAGCCCGCGGAGGCCCCCGCGACCCCTGAGGAGGCCGCGCCCCCCGAGCCCGAGACGCCCTCGGAGCCGATGGAGGAATCCGCGCCGGAGGAAGGTGGCGAGGGCGGCGGGTCCACATAGGGCCGGTCCGAAGAACCGCGCGGGCCCGGACGGGGCCCGCGCCCTTTACCCTTTGATTCGCACGAGGTACGTGACCCGGTAGACGTCGGTCCCGTCCCGCCGGCCGTACAGCTTCGGCGAGGACCCCACGGTCCCATCGAACGCGTCCGCAAGGTCCCGCGCGAGCGTCCGCGCGAGCCCGTTCGTGCTGAGGTACACGTCCGCCCCGCCGCGGACGACCTCGACCTTCGAGACGAACGCCTCCTCCCCCTTCGCGGCGCGGCGCTCGACCGCCTCCTCGACGAACCGGACGAGCCGCCCCCGCTCCGCGTCCGTCAGGGCCCGCCCCTCCGCCCGGAGCTGCACGATTCCCTCGTAGTACCGGCTCCGGCGGCGGGTGCACGTCGGGCATTGACCCTGCTTCACCCGCAGGCGGGTCGTGAACGACTCGACGACCTCCACGTCCTGGATCCGGGCCGCGACCTTCACGGTGAGGCGGTAGTTCCGCGGGTCCTCCCGCGCCATCGAGTACGAGAACGCGGGGCGGGCCGCCCGCGGGTCCACGGGCACGCGCTCCTGGAGGATTCTCGGGATTGCGGACTCGAGCAGCACCCGGGCCCATCCGCCCGCCGTCTCGACCCGGCCGCACTCCTTGCACACGACCGCGTCGATCGTCTCCGGGGGCCGGACGAGCGGGCGCTTCGCCCGGAAGCACGCCGGGCACAGGCCCTCGACCGTGGGGCCCTCCCGCCCGCACTCCACGCAGAATAGCATCGCGGCGCGAGCATTCCCGCCCGCGCTACTTAAGGCCTCGGCCCGCTCACGCGACGACCATCTGCGCGTGCGGGACGCCCTCAATCCAAAGGAGTCCGTCCTCCCCGACGAACCCCGCGCGCTGCGCGGCCTCGACCGTCTCGCGGCCCACGAAGTTCCCAATCGTCGCGAGGCGGAGGTGGGCGACGAACTGCTCCTCCGAGACGACGTCGCCGTCGTAGAACGCGGAGACCTCGAGCCGGAGCCCGGCCTCCCGGAACGTCCTCCCCAGGAGGTCCTCGTCGCACGCCGCGACCAGGGTCTCGGGGCCGCGGTGGTACACCTTCATCCGGATCGGCATCGGGATCCGGTCCGTACGATGCGGGGCGGCGGGCATATAGTTATCCCGGGGGGCGCGGCTCGCGTCCCTGATAGCGGGGAGGAAGCCCATAAGTAACCCCGCGGCCGTGTCCACGGACCCATGGGCAGCCCCCGGCCGTGGTGGCGACAGCGGAGGGTGAAGCACCGCGACGCGGTGACCCTCTGCGTGCTGTCGTCCGCGTTCCTCCTCGCGGGGGAGATCGCGAACCCGGTCCTCGCGTCCCTCTACGCGGAGTTCCTCGCGCCCGTCCTGGGGGAGCCCGCGCTCTTCGCGTTCCGCGCCCTCCTCGTCTTCTTCGGGTTCACGAGCGCCTTCGGCGCGGTGCTCGTCTGGGCGGGAGGCTGGTACTTCCTCCGCGGGCGGGTCGGGAGGGGCCGGGCCCTCGTGGGCCTCGGTGTCGGGCTCACGTCCCTGTCTCTCGTCAGCCGCCTCGCGTACTACACGCTCGTGTTCGGGAGCCCCCTGCCCTTCCTAGTCCCGCTCGCCACGACCCTCACAGGCGCCGGGGTCCTGTGCGGGACCGCCGCGCACATGGTGATGGGGCAGTACGCGCTGCTGCTGAAGAAGCAGGCGTGGGCCGCGTGGCGGCGGTGGCGGCGGGTGCGACGCGCGGAGGCGGGCGGCCGGGCGCGGGCGTGAGCCACGATCACAGGCGCTCGACGAGCTTGTACTTGTTCTTCCCGGGGCTGTAGATCTCGCCTTCCTGGCTCCACCGCTTCAGCCACTGGTCCACTTTCGGCGCGGTGATCCCGCGCTCGCCCGCCACGCGGACGATGTCCTCGTAGTCCGCGACCCCCGCGGGGCTCTGCTCGGACAGCTGCCCGATGACGTCCCGGAGGGCGATGATCTGCTCGCGCTGGGACTGGCTGATGCCGACCTGGACGATGTCGATGTCGAACCGGCCCTCATCGCCCGCGACGCGTCGCATCCAGTATTCCGTGATCCGGACCGCGCGGTCCGCGTCCTGGGACTCCACCTTCGGGCTCAGGCGGGCCCGCGCGCTCGCCTCCGCGAGCCGGATGATCGCCTCGAGCTGCCTCGGCGTGATGGGCACGGACGCGCCAGCGGGCTCTCCCGCCTTCCGGATTTCGAGGTACTTGCCCTTGATTGTCTCCATCGACTCTGACGTCATCACCGGGGAGATCCGCTTCGCGTACGCGACGTATTTCCGGAGGAAGATGGGGTCGAGCTGGGGCGCGTACACATCCATGATCTCGGTGTCCTCCTCCGGGACCTCCTTTCCCTCCTCTCGCCGTCTCCGCCACTCCCCGACGAGGTGTCCCCGGAGGATGTGGTTCGCCATGCTGCGATCACGCTCCGATTCCGGTCGGTCAATCAGGGAGAAAATAACGTCGAATCTCGACAAAAGCGTTGGCGCCAGATCTAGCTGCTCGGAGACGAACTTCGTTTCGTCGAAGCGTCCGAACTTCGGGTTCGCGGCTGCGAGGACCGCGCATCGGGCTTGGAGCACGGCGGTGATTCCCGCCTTCGCCACGCTGACCCGTTGCTGCTCCATGGCCTCGTGGATCGCGGACCGGTCCTGCGGGTTCATCTTCTCTAACTCATCAATGCAGTTGTGAACAACGGCTCCACCGGCGAGGAAGTTCTCGCCATCCGGTATCCGGAGATCGTACACGTAGCCATCGAACTCCTCCACTCGAACCTCCTGGATCCGATCAAGGGCATAGTCGCTTCCCGCAAGGGCGGCGAGCCATTCGTGCGCCCTCGCGTCAATTCCCAGGGTCAGGGCCTTGACCATGCGCGCAAGGGGTTCCTTGTAGGGCACACGGCGTCGCAGTCGTATCTCGTAGAAGGTGCTCCAGAGCCCCTTTGGGAGCAGGTTCGTGGCGCGAATCGACAGCGACTGCAGTAGTTGGGCCACCGGTTCTGCGGGAGCTCGGAGGTGTCGGCCGTGCACGCCCTGTCTAGGTTCGGGAAGGTCCTTCCACTTGACTGAGTAGGGCTGGATCACGTCAAGAAGGCGATCAACATCAGGACGGGATGTGACCTGGACCGTGAAGGCCCCCTTCCCCACGCGCAGCCGAGCGAAGATGTCGAACCTCCGAAGGGCCAGGACGAAACGCTCGGTGCGCTTCCGATCCGACGACAGACGGAACTCGATGTCTGTGTTCTGACGGGACCGACCCCCCCTCGACGAGGTCCGGACGGAGATGCAACCGTCCGAGTCCATGGCTCCCGCGATGTATCCCCGGAGGGCCTCGTCATCAAGCCGAAGGAGGTTCGCAAAGCCATCGGCGGCAATCCACTCCTTCAAGAACGCCATCAGGTTCGATCCGCGATGCATGTGATACCCACGGCTCTGGGCGACACGCCCACGGATGCGACTCCGTGGGACTCTCTCGTGCATGCCCCACGGTCGGTTCGTGACCGCCTTCGTCGGCCTGAGAACCTGCTGGATTTGGCGAAGATTGCGCGCGGATTGGGATATGCTAACCGAGTGGCGCCTAGGGTCGACGCGCACACTTCCGTCGCCTTGGATGAATCCCAGCACGTAGGCAAGTTCTGGCGTGATCTGCGCTGCTTTCAGGCACTCCGTCGCTTTCGACCGGCCGAACCCGAGGGTCTTGTTCCCCCACCGGCCGAACAGACCGGTATCCCCAAGGATCCCTCTAAGCTGGAAGACCTGTAGGACCCCCCGCCCCGTGAGGGCATCCTCGCGGAGGCCGTACTTCCTCGTTGCCTTCGATGTGGAGCCGTGAAGGCGGATGAGTTCCTCGCGGAGTTCCGCTTTCTCGGAGGCCGTGAGTCCCACAATCCAGTTGTCGGGCACGATGTCGAGAAGGCACACTGGATCGCCCTTGGAAGGCAGACGCTGCGCGGTCACGAGCCTGCCTCCGGGCCGGAGGTCCTCAAGCCGTCGCCAGCGAAGCGTGTCTCCGTCGAGAACGACGTGATCCGGGGTGACAGCGAGCGTCAGCCCGGAATCCAAAGTCACCCGCACAATCGGCCCACGGTATGCTCGCCGAGACACGAGGGAAGTCCGTGCGCGTTTCGCCGTGAGGCGATTGAGATCGAACCCCACGACGGAATGGTTGACGCGGGAAATCTCGACCGGCTCCCCGCCGGCAAGAGCGAACTCGGCGGATTCGGTGCGGAAGAGATCGGCCACAGGCATCGGGGCGCCATCGACGAGGACCTCCGTGGATGGGTGCAAACACGCGAGCCCCTTGTCGGCGAGGACGAGGGCGCCCGCCTCGAGGGTCCACCGCCCTTCCCCGAACTCATCGCGAACCGCCGCGGCCGTGAGCCCGGCTGCCGAGGCGGCCTTGCCCGTGGCATAGATTCCGCGAGGTGAGAGACGGCTCATGTAGGAGAGCAGTTCGCTCTTCCCGGTGCCGGGGTCACCGACCAGTAACAGGTGGATGTCACCCCGGATGCGTCGTCCGTCCGGCATCAGCTTCGGCACACCGCCGAACAGCTGGAGCGCCAACGCCTCCTTCTCCGTGGTGAGTCCGTACAACGAGGGCGCGATGCTCGCGATGATGTTCTGGAAGATGTCCGGGTCCGCCGCCTCCGCCTCGATCAGCCTGACGTCCTCCTCCGTGACCTCGATCTCCTCGAACTCCCGCTGCTCGAACTCCAGGGAGTTCGTGTCGAGGAAGATGTCGAACAGGGTCGACTTCTGGCCCGGCTTGCCTCTCTGGCTGCTCCGCAGGATCCCGTTGAGGATGACGCGCATCCCCGGCGTGATCTGGCCTGTGAGGTCGTCCTCCATGAAGCCGCTCAGGCGCTGGGGCTCCTCCCCGCCCCGGAGGCCCTCGGGCGCTTCCTGGATCTCGATCTTCTGGGTGTCCAGGTACCGGGACGCCTCCCCGAGGAGCTTGAACTTCGTCGCGCTCGCGCTCCGCTTGCAGCCGCCCTGGTCCTCGTAGCACTCGAGGGGCTCGCGGAACGCCTGGCCTTCCTGGGGCTCCTTGATCACGGTGCCGCACCGGAGGCACTGGAACGTCGCGTCGACGACCATCGGGCGGACCTCCGTGGCCTTCCGGACGAGGCCCTCCACCGCGATGAAGCGGCCGAGGTGCTTCGCGCGGAGGTCCCGGATTTGCACGCGGGAGTCCCGCGGGAGGCCCGTGACCCGGAGGTGGACCTCGACGGCCTCCTCCGTGGGCGGGACGATTCGGCGGACCGCCTCCTCGCCCGCCGCGAGGACGTTCAGGGGCGCACGGAGGAGGTGGATGGACATGTCCGTGTCGAAGCGGTTCAGGTCCTCGAACCGGACCTTGAGGGAGCGCTCCTCCGGGTACCGGTCCGCGAGGGAGATGATCGCGGACTCCAGGCCGATCTCCCCGAAGAACTCCTCCCACCGGGCGATCAGCTCCTCGAGTGAGTACTCCGCGAGCGTGTGAATCCTCCCCTTGTCCCTCCCAGGGGTCGTCGCCCCGGGGAGAGGCGGCTCGTCAGTGATCATTCGCTATTTATCGACCCCCGGCACGATTTCGACTGGAACGACGATTCCCCCCATTCTATGGAGGGGAATGGCCCGTGAAGCCGCTTCCGCTGGAACCCCGCCGGTCATCCGCACGAGGAGTACCCGCAGGACCAACATTCCACACACCCGTTCCGATGCGCGAGCCGCTCCCCGCACTCCGGACAACGTGGGCGCGCCTTCGGGGCAAAGGAATTCACCGGGGCGGTCAAGGGCGGGGCGTCGATCATCTGCTTCTCCAAGCATTGCCACATTCAAATACCTCCGAGCCGGAGGGATGACCGAAACTACCGTTGTCCACGGAGTCGGACGCTGAAACTACCCGGACCCAGTTCGGACCCAGTTGCTTGGCGAGGAATCAAGATGCGCCGATGGTGAGTCTGGTGTCACGCTCTGGACGTATGCGGGTCCTACTGCGGTGGTCTCAGGGTTCCGGGGCCTAATTGGTCTTTGACCTTCCTGAGCTGATCGAGGGTTTGGGGGTCAATCGTTCTCGTCAGGTCGATGGAATTGAGGCATACTGGGCATTGGAACGGGTCGAAGAATCCCCCATAGTAATTGTAGTTCGAGTGGCATCTCTGACACGATACCGGAATCGGTCCCGTGAGCACTGCGGCGATTCCAGCGGCCGTTGCGGCAACGAACCCGAGCACGAGCAGGGAAGCAAAGACCTCGGGCATGAAGAGTGCTAGCCAGAACCATCCCTCGTCGCTTTTCTCTTTAGGTTGTTGTTTCCCGCGACTAGCTAGCTCATCCTGAAGCACCTTTGCGACACGTTGAACCTGGAGAACGTCAGGGACCTTCGCCGGGTCGAAGAGCATGTAATCGGTGAGATACGGAATTGGGAAAGTAATCGGCGAGCCGCGCCGTTCGAAAACCAGAAGTCGTTTGCTCATCGCGGCGGCAAGGCCGACTTCGAAGATGATCCAGCTCTTCGTGTAGTCTGTGGAAATCGCATTGTCCGTCTTGAAGAGCATTACAAAATCGGCGAGTGAGACCTCCTTGCGTATCCGTTCCCACTCTTGCCCCCCCTCCGGTTTTTCGGCGACATACTCCATGGCCACTGCCTCGGCTCCGATGTTGGACAGCGCGATGCTAATATTGGAGGTCAGCTCGGCATCTCTTTTGCTGTGGGAGATGAACACTCGTGACACGAAGTGCCAAAGCACGGCTCGTAGGATTAATCTTCACCACGGAATTAGCTTGATTCAGGCTCCGGACAGGCGGAGGACTTCCAGGCGGTCTTTAGTCAAACCGACAGCCGCCCTCTGGCGTCACGTTTATTACGTCCGTCCCGCCATCCACCCGCCGCGGGATGGGATGAGCAGCGCCGCGATCGACGAGATCGTCCTCCAGAACTCCCAGGTCAACCTGAGGCTGAACGAGATCCAGCTCCTCCTTTCGGAGAAGCGCACCTCGCTCTCCGCGCTCCAGGCCGGGATCGCGCTTCTCGCCCTCCCGCTGAGCGTCGTGAGCTTCCTCGTCGCGACCTCGAGTCTGTACGTAATCCTGGAGGTCCTGTGGCTCCTCGCGCCCCTCCTCGCGCTGTGCATCGTCCTCGTCGGCCTCGGGAGCTACCTCGTCGTACGCGCGATCGTGCGGATCCGGGGGTTCGACCGGAAGATCCGATCGATTGAGGACGCGGACACGGTCGTGCGGGAGCTGATCGAGGTCGACTGATCACACGGTCCACAGGTGGACCGCGATCGTGACGGGGAGCCCGGCCGTCGTCTCGTACGTCCAACCGGCCGTGTACCGGTCCGGCGGGGGGCCCGCGCCCGTGCCAATCCACAGGTCCGCCGGCCCGCCGTCCCCCTCGAAGTCGACCTGGACGCCGACGGAGAAGGGCGGCCGGACGAGGCCCGCCGCGATCGCACCGATCGCCGCGTTCGTCCCCGCGAAATTCGCCTCCGGGAGGCCCGCGGTCCGGAGGTCCGCCTCGTCCAGGAGGAACCGCTCCACGGTGACCCAACCCCCGAGGTCGACCCGGGCGCCCGTGCGGTTCAGGTACCCCGCGTCCCCCAGGGTCGTGCGCATCAGGGCCACGCGCACGTCCTCCGCGTACTCGAGGGCCCGCTCCCGCGAGAGGGCCTCCGACCGGGAGGACGCGAGGGACGCGTAGCTGAGGACCGCGGCGGACGCCACGATCGCGACGGTCAGGAAGAGGAACGCGTCGAAGAGGGCGGACTGGCCCGCGCGGTCCATCCGCTCACCTCCCGAGGGTCACGGTGACCCGCGACGCCCGCACGTCGACGTCGCTGTGCCACACGGAGGCCGCGGTCGCAGCCACGGCGCGCTCCGGCCCCACGGAGGCCGTCTCGACAACGAACGTCCGCGGGTCCGTCCCGCTCCGCTCCGAGAGGACGAGCTGGACCGCGTGCGGCGTGCCCGCGAGACTCGCCAGGCCCGCCTCGTCGAGGCCCGCGACGGCGGTCAGGTCAAGGAGGCGGTCCTCCCCGCCGTGGAGGAGGGCCGGGTCCGTGAGGAGGACCCGCAGGACGCGGGAGGCCTCCTGGAGCAAGGCGTCGCGGTCGCGGGCCTCCCGGTACGCGACGAAGGCCGCCGCGAAGCTCGCGAGCAGGGTCGCCATCCCGATCACGACGACGACCAGGACGTGGACGTCCTCGAAGAAGCCGCCTACGGCACGCTCCCCCCACACGGCCCAGGGATGGGCCGGGCGGGATGTAAAGGCATCGGGCGGGCGCGCCGCCGGGGCCCGTCGCCCGGGGGCGATGCGGCCCGCCGAGATCGTGGCATAACATGTTCGCCACCCCCCGAACGGGAGCGTCTCGCGCGCGGGTTTCGGCGGCCCTCAGCAAGTTATTTATCGCCTTCCCGCCGATGCCCCGCCCGTGGGGGGAGCGCGGCAGTGTTCTCGCAGGCAGAGGTGCAACCGTCCAAGGGCCGCCTGATCGTCGACTGCAAGGAGGCGCCGGAGACCTCCGCGGACCTCCGCGACCCTGCATGCCTCGCGGCCGTCCTGCGGCACCTGGAGCGGGAGTTCGGGATCGAGGCCGTCGTGCTGAGCCACTACGTGGAGAAGCAGTACGGCCCCCGGGCGATGGAGGCCCTGCGGAAGCTCCTCGCGCTCGCCCGCCTCATGGGCCAGATGGCCTCCCGCGAGCCATCGCCGAACTTCCCCGGGACGCCGAGGAAGCAGGTCGCGGCGAAGTGCGCGGCGTGCGTGTTCAACCCGCACGCGCTGTTCGGGCGCCTGCGCGAGAAGGTCCTGGGGGACTTCGCCGCCTTCCACGCGGAGTTCCTGACGTCCGCCGAGGCCCTGCGCCGGTACCGGGACGCGGGGTGCACGGCCTGCACGGCCGCCACCGCGAACGACCTGATCTACCTGTTCCGCGAGGCCGTCAACTTTGGGGAGGCCTCGATTGAGGCCGCGCCCCCGCCCCCGGAGGTCGCGCCGTGACCGCGGTCCGCTCGGACGCGGCGGAGGTCCCGGGGTCGCCCGCCACGGACGTGGACGGGATCGCGTCCCTGACCGACCTCCTGTCCTTCCTCCGGCAGTACGACATCGAACGCGTCGCCGCCGCCCTCGCGGGCGTGTTCGAGGGCGACGTCGAGACCCGCCCCACGTTCTCCTCCTCGTGGGTCGCGCCCCTCCCGCCGCCGGACGCGGTCCTCCTCCAGACGTACCGCGTGGCGGACTCCGAGGTCCGGCTGTATGACCTCCCCGAGCGGGCGGAGTCCCTGTACTTCGTCGTGCCCTCCGAGTACGTCCTGCCGATTCACCACCTGAAGCTGATCCACCTCGCGCGGGAGGAGCTCCGGCGGCTCCCGCCGCGGTCCCTGGACCTCCGCCGGCCCGCGGAGATTCGCGCGTACGTCGCGCAGGTCGGCGAGCGCCTCCTGTACCGGATCGCGCAGGAGCGCGGCCTGCGGGTCGGGAAGGGCCGGGCGGAGGAGGTCGCGACGTGCCGGCGCCTCGCGGAGGTGCTCGCGAAGTACACCGCGGGCCTCGGGATCATCGAGATCTTGCTCCGCGACCCGAACATCCAGGACGTCTTCGTGGACGCGCCCGCGAGCCGCACGCCCGTGTACGTCACGATCGCGGGGACCGGCGAGGGCCACCAGCGGTGCGTGACGAACATCACCCTCACGGAGGAGGACGCGGAGGCCCTGCTGTCCCGGTTCCGCTTCGAGAGCGGGCGGCCGTTCTCCGAGGCCACGCCGGTCCTCGAGACGAACCTGGAGGCGTTCCGGGTGCGGGCCACCGTGATCGGCCGCCCCCTGAGCCCGGACGGCCTCGCGCTCGCGCTGCGCCGGCACTCCCCGGACCCGTGGACCCTCCCAAAGCTCGTCCGCGCGGGGAGCCTCACCCCGCTCGCGGCGGGCCTCCTCTCGTTCCTGATCGACGGCCGCTCCACGATCCTGATCGCGGGCAGCCGGGGCGCGGGGAAGTCCTCCCTCCTCGGGGCCCTGATGTTCGAGTTCCCGCAGAGCCAGCGCATCCTCACGATCGAGGACACCCTCGAGCTCCCCGGCCCCCAGATGCGGGCACTCGGGTACAAGGTCCAGAGCCTCTACGTCGAGTCCGCGCTCGGGGGCCACGGGGAGATGAGCGCGGAGGAGGCCCTCCGGGTGTCCCTCCGCCTCGGGGAGAGCGCGATCGTCCTCGGGGAGGTCCGCGGCCAGGAGGCGCGAACCCTGTACGAGGCGATGCGCGCGGGGACCGCGGGCAGCGCGGTGCTCGGCACGATCCACGGGAACTCCTCGAGCGCGGTGTACGAGCGGATCGTCCACGACCTCGGGATCCCGCCGATGTCGTTCATGGCGACGGATGTCGTCGTGATCGCGGGCCTCGCCCGCCCCGGGGGCGGGCAGCGGTTCGTCCGCCGCATGACGGAGGTCACGGAGGTCGCGAAGTCCCGCGGGCCGGGGGCGTTCGAGGCCCTCCTCGCGTACCGGGTCGACACGGACGCCCTCGAGGCGACGGACGCCCTGCGCGGGACCTCCGAGCGGGTCCACGCGATCTCGCGGGCCTGGGGGATGAGCTACGCCGCCGCGCTCGAGAACATCGAGGGCCGCTCCGCGATCCGGGAGGCCCTGCTCGAGTCGGCCGCGCGCACGGGACGGGACGAGCTTCTGGGGGCGGGGTGGGTCGCCCGGTCGAACGCGAAGTACGGGTCCCTCGTCGAGGAAGGGTTCCGCGGGGCGGATCTCGTGGACGAATGGAGGGCCTGGCTCTCCCGGACGGTGTAGATGCGGGACGGGGAGTGGTTCGTCCGGGCGTGCCGGCTCTCCGTGAGGATGTGGCCCGTGGACGCAGCCCGGTCCCGCGCCCGCCGCTCCCGGCTCCAGGACCGACTGCGGGAGCTGCAGGAGCGGGTGCGGAAGGAGGAGGCCCGGCTCGACCTCGAGGCGGTCCCGGAGGAGGGCCCGGGCGCGTCCCGGCGGGTCCTCGACGGGATGCGAAGGCGGCGGGACCGGGCGGCCCGCGCGCTCGCGCAGCCCGCGTTCCACCGGGCCCTCGAGTCGACGCAGCTCCCCGTGACTTTGGACGAGGTCCTCCGGTTCGCGACGGTCGCAGCGATCGGGACCTCGGTCCTCGCCCTCACGGCCCTGTCCGTCGCGGCGGCCGCGGGCTCCCCCGCGTTCCTGTTGGCGTCGCTCGTCGCGCTCGCCGTCGCGGGCCCGCCCGCCGTGTACGCGGGCGTCGCGTCGTACCCCGAGGCCCTCGCGAAGCGCCAGCGGGTCCAGTCCCTCGGCGGAGCGCCGGAGGCCGTGAACTACATGGCGATGTCGATGCGGCTCGTGCCCGCCCTCGACCGAGCCGTCGAGTTCGCCGGGCACCACACGGACGAGCCCCTCGCGACCCGCCTCCGGACCGTGCTCTGGGACGTGTACCTCCGGAGCCCGCCGGGGGTGGAGGCGGCGTTCCTTCGGTTCGCGCAGGGCTGGGGCGAGTGGCACGAGGACCTCAAGCGGGCGTTCTTCGCGATCGGGGGCGCGGCCTTCGAGCGCACGGAGGCGGGCCTGGAGCGGGCCCTCGAGAAGGCGCGGGCGATCGCGTACGAGGGGACGAAGGCCCGGATCCAGGAGTACGCGGCCTCCCTCCGGGGCCCGACGACGGTCCTGTTCGCGCTCGGCGTGCTGCTCCCCCTGATCCTCGGGGCGATGCTGCCCCTCCTGTCCCTGGGCGGGCTCGGCGCGTCCCTGCCGGCCGGGAGCGGGCCCGCGCGCGGGGACAGCGGCGTCCCCGCGGTCCTCGCGATGGACCTCCTGTTCCCCGTCGGCGCGTTCGTGTACGCGTACCGGATCCTGGGGAACCGCCCGGGGACTGGAAGCTCGGGGGAGGCCCCGCCGTCCCTCCGGAGACGGAACCTCCTCGTCGCCGCGGGGCTCGTCGCCGTGGCCGCGTCGGGCCTGGTCCTCGCGCCTGCGCCGACCGTCATCCTCGCCTCCCTCTGGACCCTGGTCGCGGCGGGGATCGTGGCCCTGGTTCCGGGCCTCCGCGCATGGCAGCGGACTCGGAGGTCCGCGGCCCGCCTCGAGGCGGAGTTCCCGGACGCCCTGTTCCTCCTGGGGAGCCGCGTGTCCGAGGGGCTCCCCGTCGAGCGCGCCCTGGCGACCGCCGCGGAGGCGACCCGCGGGTCCGAGGCGTCGGCCCTATTCGACCGGATCGTCCGCCGCTCGCAGTCGTCGCGGGAGGGGCTCGAGGAGGTCCTCTTCGGGTCCGACGGGGTCCTGCGGGACGTCCCGTCGCGGACCGTGCGGGCGGCCCTCCGGATGGTCGTCGAGGTGTCCCGCAAGGACTCCGCGACCGCCGGGAAGTCGATCGTCGAGACGTCCGCGTACCTCCGGGACCTGCGGGAGGTGGACCGGGAGATCGGGCGGGACCTCGGGTCCGTCGTCGAGGCGATGCAGTCCACCGCGATCCTGTTCGCGCCGATCGTCCTCGGGGTCACGTGCGCGCTCTACGGCCTCCTGTCCCGGTCCTTCTCGGAGCTCGTCACGCTCGGCCTGACGCCCGCCGCGTTCCTAGGCGTCGTCGGCGTGTACCTCGTGCTCGCGGTCGCGGTGATCACGTACTTCAGCGTCGGCGTCGCGCGGGGCCGGGCGCCCGGGGAGATGCGCGCCCAGCTCGTGCGGGCGTGGCCCGCGTCCCTCGCGGTGTTCACGGTCGCATTCCTCGTCGCGCAGGCCGGCCTCTCCGGGTGAGGGTCACAGCGGGTGGGGCGTCAACACCTCGTCCAGCGCAGTGAGACTCGCCTCCGCGAGGTTCGCGGCGGAGTCCCAGCTCGCGAGGCCCTCGCCGTGGCGGGCCTCGAACTCCCGGATCGCACTCCGGAGCTCGGACCGGAGGCCTTCGGACGGATGCCCGCGGAGCAGCACGACCAGGGTGAGGAACCGGCCCGATTCGATGACGAACGCGTGCTCCCCGTGCTCGAACTGGCGCAGGGACCCCGCGTCGGAGTGGAGCCCCTCGGAGAGGAAGTGGTCCATCGCCGCCGTGAGGTCCGAGAGGACGCCCGCGTCCAAGCCGGTCCCGCCGGGCAGGACGACCTGGGCGAGGGGATGGCCCGAGTTGTGGTACCAGATCGCCGCGAACGGGCGGGAGGGCGTCACCGTGAGCTTTCGGAGCAATGCGACGAGGTCCCGACGCGAGATGGGCGCCAGGAAGACTAGGACGAGGATTCCCGGGAGGATGAGGATCGAGGAGAGCGCGCGGAAGCCGCCCGCCTGGGTGAGGCTGTTGTACGCGTTCGTGGACAGCCACGCGGCCATCGTGATCAGGAGGGCGATGAAGATCGCCGCGAGTTTGTTCCGCGTCGCGGGGGACGCAAACCCGGCCTTCCGGAGGGCCCAGCCGATGTGCCCGAAGGCGAGGCCGAGGTACGCGGCAGTCTGGAGGAAGTACAGGGCGTACCAGCGGGGGTCCCGGGTCAGCCGGGGTCCGAAGTCCGTCATCACCGCGCCCTGGGTGATGAATATCCACGCGATCGCGATGGACCCGAGGACAGGGAGGACGGCGAGGTAGTCCACCGAGGACCGGGCGCGGCTGAGCCATCTCCCGAAATATAGGAACGCGAGCCACGCGCACGAGAACACCGTGATCCGAACCTTCGAGATGAGAACCGCGAGGTCAGGGTCCGTCGTGTGGATGAAGGCCCAGTCCAGGAAGGCCCATGCGCCGAGGAGGACAGACGCCGCGGCGAACGCTTTCTCCGGTGAGGTCCGCAGCCCCCGGACCCAGGGCCACAGGCCGATCGCGAGCCACACGGCCGCGGAAACGAGGGGAAGATTCAGGAGGAGGTCCGTGGCGCTAACCATCGTCAGCCTCCGAGCGGGGGCGAGGGGAGCGGGAGGTTCCCCCGACGGGTTTCTCAGTCACGAGACTTGCGCCCGTCGATGCTGGCGGGAAGCATGAACCTGTCGAATCTCTCCCGTGCTCGATGTCCGACACGCCCATGCGAGCGACGTCGCTCCCGGCCTTAGCCCTGGGGGTGCACATGTCCACCGCCCCATGATGGGCGCCCCCGCGAGCTCCGCCCGCGGGTGAAAAATGGAGCGAGGAATGCTCTGGGCGATGTTCGTGTGTCTCGTGTTGGCGGGCATGGCGACGGCCGTGGCAACGGCCGAGAGTGAGGCGGGCCACATGGAGCCGAAAAATGTGACGGCCGTGTGCGGGACCAATTCCGCGCAAGTCTCTTGGTCCGCGGTGAACGATCCCCACCTCTCGGGTTACGACATCTACAAGAAGGCCTCCGGGGAACAGGAGTACACGCGCGCGAACACGGATCCCGTGACGACCACGCACTACACGGTCCTCGGCCTCTCGTCGTCGACCGCGTACAGGTTCGGGGTCGTCTCAGTGTTCAACGACGGACACACGTCCTCGATGTCCACGCCCGTGGCCTGCACGACGGGCTAGTCGAGCTGCGCGAGGTCCGTGGCGAGGTCGGCCTCGAGCTGCGGTAGCTTCGCCTCCCGGGCTTCCGCGGCGGCCCGAACGAGATGGCGGTGGGCTTCTTCCCGGCGTCCGGCCTTCCGGCACGCGCGAGCGACTTGCCGGAGCGCCCGGGCTCGCAAGGCGGGCTCTCGGATTCGTAGGAGGAGCGCGCCCGCCCGCTCCACCCAGCGGTCGCCCTCCGCCTCCCGCCCCTCCGCCCAGGCCCCGAAGGCGAGCCACGCCGCGCACCACGCGGCGGAGTCGTACTGCTCCTCTCCCTCGAAGACATCGAGCGCTTCGGAAAAGTAGGGGAGGGCCGACTCGACCCGCTTCGCCTCCAGCCGAAGGCTTGCGAGGTTGTAGAGGCTCGATCCCAAGATCCCCGTCGCGCTCGTCGCCCGGGCCTCGGTGACCGCCCGCTCCAGGTACGACTCCGCCTCATCAAGGCGGGCGAGCTCGATGAGGTTTCCGCCCAACCCCGCGCACACCTTGGCGATGTCGAGTCGGCGCCCCTCCCTCTCGAGCAAGCGGAGGGCCTCACGTTCAATCTCGACGGCCCCCACATAGTCATGTCGCTGGGACCGAAGACGTCCGAGGCCATACGCGCACAGGCCCTCCCACCGCCGATCGCCCACGTCGTACGCGACCGCCCTCCCGCGCTCGAACGCCGCAGCAGCGTCGTCCAAGCGTCCGGCATTCTCGTGCACCCCGCCGATCCAGTACTCGGTCTCCGCGAGCAGACGGAGCGCGCCGGTCTTCTCGAATTGCTCTCGCGCTTGGAGGAGCAAGGGGAGGGAGAGCCGCGAGTGCCGCTGCACCTCCGCTTTCGCGCGCCCGAGCAGGGCCTCCAATAGGTCCTCGCATTGCTCGTAGGCCCGGGCCGCCTCCGACCACCGGCCTAGGGCGAAAAGCGCGTCCCCACGGAGCAAGAGGAGCCTCGGTCGACGGGCGCTGCCCGATGGGGTCCAGGCCCGCCGCTCGAGCAACGGAAGGAAAGCCTCCGCGAGGCCCGCCTCGATAATCTCGTGGCCCCGCTCCGCGGCCACCGTCTCCGCGAGGTCGTAGACCTCGCCCGCCAGGAAGTGCCCGATTGCGGCGAGCGCGTCCGTCGGGTCTTCTCCACCCGCGAGAATCTTGCCTGCCCGACCATGGAGGGACTCGGCCTGCCCCGGGGCCAGGGCCTGGAGGACCGCCCCGCGGACTAGGTCGTGGACAACCGCCTTCCCTCCCTCCACTTCCCGAAGCAGGCACCGGCGCAGGAGTTCGGGCCCGCGGGAGCCGAGTCGGTCCAGCGCGACGGGGGCCCCGATTACGGCGGCGAGGGCGAGGGCGTCGAGAGCGGAGGATTCGAGCTGCGCCATCGCTTCCTCCGCGAACCAGGACACGGAGGCGCGCCGGACCCCTTCTAGAGGTAGCTGGCCCGCGGCCGCGAGTTCCAGCGCGAGCGGATGGCCCCCGCATCGGTCCAGGATCCCCGCTTGTCGGTCCCGCGGCACTCCGAGCGCGCCGAGCATCGCGCGGGCGTCTGCGCCGGGAAGGTCGTCCAGATCGAGTTCCCACACGCGCCCCCGCACGCGATCCTCCGTCCGGAGGAACCCGGGCCGCTCCCGGGCGAGGAGGAGGAGCTTCACCCCGCCCTCGACGGCCAGGAGCTCGTTCGCGAGCTGACCGACGTCCTCCGCGGCGTCGTGCACGTCGTCGAGCACGACAAGCGCGCGCAAGCCAGCCAGGTCCCGCCTGAGGAGGGCGACGGCCGCATGCGGGTCCCCCTCCGGGGGTCGGTGGAGGTGGTCGAATAGGGCGGGACGCCCCGCGGCCCGGAGCAGCTCTGCAACATCCCGGAGTACGTCTCGCGAGGTCGTCTCCTTGCGGACTCGCCGCCACAGGACGTGGACCCGCCCCTGGAGCCCTTCGACCCACCGGGAGGCGAGCGCGGTCTTCCCAATCCCGGGGAGACCTACGAGGAGGACGCCGCGGGCCCTGGGGTCCTCGAGGAACGCGTCGAGGCGCGCGAGCTCCGCGGCGCGGCCCCGGAAGTGCGCGGGCGCGGCCGCCTCACGGGCGTCGTACACCTTCCCGCCCTTCAGCCGGGCCTGTCGGTCCAGGAACCGCCGGAGATCCAGGCGCCCCGCTTCGATGCTCGCCAGGAGGTCCGAGAACCTCGGCCGCCGCGGCAGGAGGAGGGCAACCTCGTAGAGGCGGCGCCGATTCTCCCCGCCCTGGAGGTCGACCGTGACGACGGTTTCCTCCTCGAGCCGCCGCCGCAGGGCCTGGGCCCGCCGCAGCCCCTCCTCCGTCAAGAAGTACGCGAGCCGCCGCCGCGTCTCGCCGCGGACGTGGACCTTCGCGGTCTTCACCAGACCCCGAGCCCCGAGCCTCCCCATCGCGCGGGACACGTGCGGCCGTCGCACGCTGAGCGCCTCCGCGATTCTCTCCTGCGTGAGGTCCTGCGCCGCGGGCTCGTCCTCCCGCACGTCCGCTCGGTCCGCGAGGTACAGGAGGCAATGGTCCGGGACCTTCGGCGGCAGCCCCATCGCGGGTGGACAGTTCCACCGGGGGCTTAAATCTCCCGAGACGCACCCGGTGTCCATGAGGTCATCTCAGGAATCCGCGCTCCTCCACCGGCCCCTCGAGAACGGCCGGCGGGAGGCGGTCGAGCGGTCGTGCGCCCTCCTCCGCCGGGAGGGCTTCGTCGTCTCCCGGGTCGTCGCATCCCGGTCGAGGCGCACCGTGGGGTCGCCGGACCTCCTCGCGGCGAGCGGCCCCCGGGTCATGCGGGTCTTCGTGCTCCTCGATGGCGAGGTCGACGCGGCGGAGACGCGGGGCCGGATCCGCGCGGCCTCCCGCCAGGGCGAGACCCGGGTGTACGTGCGCCGGCCCCTCTCCTGGAGGGTCCTGTCGAACCTTGCGCGCTGGGGGGTCCCGGGGGTCTCCGTCGTCGGCTGGTGACGCCCCCTGCCACCAAGGATTTAGGGACCCGCGGCGTTCCGATCCTCCGATGGACCTCCCGCCCGAGCTCGGGACCCTCCGCGCCTTCCATGGACACCTCGGCGTCTACGTGACCCTGGGCCTCCGGATGGGGGCGATCGGGAAGCGGCGTTTCGGCCACCATAAGGGTCTCACGGCGCTCGTGCGGTCCCGCCCAGAGCCGCCGATGCTCTGCGTCGTGGACGGCGTGCAGTTCTCGAGCGGGTGCACGATGGGCAAGGGGAACATCCGCGTGGAGGCCGGTGAGAACCCGGAGGTCGTGTTCGCGAAGGGCGGCCACACCCTGCGGGTCGCCCTCCGCCCCGGATGGCGGGAGCGGATTGACCGCGAGATGTCGAAGGAGCTCGAGCTCGAGCAGTCCCTGTTCTACTTCAGCGCCCCGGAATCGGAGCTGTTCGACCTCACGGAGGGCTAGGCTCAGCGGCCGGGCACGTCCCAGTTCACCGGGAGGGCCACGTCGATCCAGTACCCGCGGCCGGACCGCATCGGGTCCCCGGGGGCCATCGTGCGGGTCAGCCCCGGCGGGGCCGTCGGGTCGAACTCCAAGACCGCGCTCGCGCCCGTCGCGGTCCGCACCTGCCCCGCGGTCATCGACGCGAAGCCCGGGAACGCGACGAGGTTCCACCCCCCGCACAGCTGCACGCGGGTCGTCGTCGGGACGAGGCCCGCCACCGTGAGGCGGTCCGGCGCCGCAAGGTCCACGTAGAGCCCCTGGAACCGCGCGACGGTCCTCAGGGAGTTCTGGCCCGCGGGCCGCACGCTCGAGTACGTGAGCCACGTCCCCGTGCATCCGTCGTAGGTCCAGGCGCCCCGGAACGTGAGGGTCTGGAGGAGGCCCCCGAGGCTCGTGTCCGCCGCGACGACCGGGAACGAGACGAGCGAGACGCCCGCCGCGAGGTCCGCGCTGAACTTCGCCGCGCGGCTCGTGCTGTCCGCGACGTTCCCCGCGCCGTCGACGGTCCGGATCAGGTAGAAGTACATCGCGGAGGGCGCGGGGTCGCCAGCGCCCACGTCCGTGTACGGAGCCGGGGGTGAGCCCGTGCCCAGGATGTCCCCGCCCACCTGCACGTACGGCCCGCCGATCGACGTGGCGCGGAACACGCGGTACAGGACCGTGCCGCCGATCTGCCCCTCGTCCGGCGCGGCCTGCCACGTGATCCGCACGTCCGCCCCGGCGTTCACGAGGAGCGCCTGGGTGAGCGTGGCCTGGAGGGGCGGGGTCGTGTCGACGCCGCCCGTGGACGCGATCGAAGTGCACCGGCTCTCGTGCGGGCCCCAGTTCCCGGCCGCGTCCAGCGCGTGAATCCAGAAGCATTCGTTCCCCACGGGCCACGGCGCGGCCGCGGTCCACACTATGTCCTCCACGGGCGCGTTGAACCCGCCGTCCGCGGGGTTCATCGCGATGCCCGTCCCGGCCGTGCCGGGTGCGGCGCCCGCGAAGAGCTCCGCGGCGACGATGTTGCTGTTCCCGCGGGTCGTGTCGTCCGCGGTCGCCCGGAACGTGACGGTCGCACCGGTCACGATCGGGTTCGGAACGATTGACACGCTTCCTGGCCAGATCAGCGGGCCTTGGGTGTCGCCACCGGGCCGGTTGATCGTGAAGTCCGCGTCCGACGCGTCGGAGCCGGTGAGGGCGGGGTTCCCGTCGTCCTGGACGACGGCCCGCACGCGGTAGTGCCCCCCGTTCGGGAGGCCGGAGACGTCCCAGACGTACGACGTGTCGCCCGGGGCGGGGCCCGGCGCGATCGGGGTCCAGCCCTGGCCCGAGTTGTCGCTGTAGTACAGGGTCTGGGCCGCCACGCTCCCGCCGAACGCGGTCCGCGACCACGTGATCGTCGCGGTGTTCGTCGTGATCACCTCCCCGCCGTTCGGGGACCGCACGAGGACGGCCGGGTGGTCCCGGCTGTCGAGGAGCCAGATGATCGTGCGGTTCAGGATGTCCGTCCGCTGCGCGTTCGACACGACGCCGGACTGGAAGTTGAACCCGGACCATTCGAAGAAGTTCGCGACCGCCTTCGAGGGGCGGCCGCCCCAGACGCCGACGCCCAGGGTCCCGTTGTTGCCCGTGGAGTTCCATTTCACCCCGACGTTGTCGGGGGTCGCGACCCCGCCGCTGTCCCTCCAGACGAAGGACGTGAGCGCGCCCGCGCGGACGCAGCTGCCGCCCGTGCCGCAGAGGTTGCGGACCTCGTCGCCGTAGCCGCCGGAGCGGTGGCCGACATACGTGATGCTGCCCGTGTACGGCCCGCTGATCGGGTCCCCCGCGATCCCGACGTTCTGCGTCCACGTCTGCGGGTCCACGAGCCACATCGACTTCATCTCGGACCGGAACCAAGCGCACCGCGCGGGCGTGTAGTACTGGCTCGTGCCCGCGGCGCACAGGGACCACGCGATGTCGTGCCCGGAGATCATGAGCCGACCGCCCCCGTCGAGGTAGCTCGTCAGGAGGGCCCGCTGGGCGTCCGAGGGGGCCGGGTACGCCTCGAGCCCGGTCTGCCAGATCACGACCTTGTACTGCTGGAGGACCGCGAGGGGCGGGTCGCCGCTCACCGCGACGGACCACTCGTTGAACGGCCAGGCGCTCCGCGTGAGCGCGTCCCGGTACATCGCCACCCGGTCCGGCGGGAACGAGCCGTCACCGAAGACCAGGAGGATGTCGCCCTGGGCGGTCGTGCGGAACGTGTAGTGCGCGCCGCCGTTCGCGTCCCGCGTCGTGTGGGCGAGCGCGTCCGCGCTCTCCACGTCGTAGTAGTAGAGCGTGTCCGTCGCGAGGCCGACGAGGGGCAGGGCGTGGGTGGTGACGAGGCCCGTGTCCGCCGCCGTCCGCGTCAGGAGGGCGGGGTTCGTGCCGTAGTACACCTTCGAGTTCGCGGGCTCGTTCGTCGTCCACTTGATCGTCGCGGCGGAGTTCGTGATGTCCTCCGCCCGCACGTTCGAGATCGCGGGCGGGGACGCGTCCACGACCGCCGTCGCGATCGCGTCGTGGGCGGGGTTCGGGTCCGAGTACGTGGACTCGATCGTCCCGCCCTCGTTCACCTGGAGGATCCCGTCGGGGGCGGGGTCGCCGAACTGGGTGCCGATGCTCCCCCGCCACACGCCGGAGCCGGCGGCGGTCTCCGTCATCGCGACCGTCTCGCCCGCCGTCTCGACCGTGCTCTTCACGGTCACGGTCATGGGCGCCAGGCCGTTCGCGTCGTGGACATCGATGCGGACCGTGTCGCTCTCGCTGTACACCTTCTTGTCCAGCCGGATGTCCCCGAACCCGAGGTCCAGGTCCCCGGCCGCCACGATCGCGTAGCCCTGGGGCCCGGAGGGGACGTTCGCCGCCTCGATGCGGACCGCCCACTCGTCGACCCCGGGCGCGTTCACGATTACGCCCTCGATCGGGTTCCGGTTGTCGAAGCTCCCGCTGTTCGGGAGGGACTCGCCGAGCGAGAACGGGGCGAACACGTTGCCCTTGTACACGCTCCCGTTCGGGGCGGTGACCTGGAGGTTCAGGTTGTTCACGAGCGCCGGGTTCGCGTTCGGGAGGGCCGGGTAGTCGCTGTACGCCATCACGATCCGGAGCGGCGTCGTGGACGACGCGACCCGGATCCGGTACTCGGAGGACTGGCCGGTGGACAGCCCGCTCGTCTGGTCGACGACCCACAGCTTCCGCTGGCCTTCCGTGGCGGGGTTCAGGTACATCGCGTCGTCCAGGGCGAGGCGCCCCCAGCCCTGCGCGTCGTTCGGGTACCGGTTCTCCGAGGGCGGGTTCGCGCCGCTCCCCGTCATCTTCCGGGAGCTCGCGGTGAGGAACGCCTTCACGAGCGCGGCGCTCGGGCTGAAGCCGTTCGGGAGGACCTGCGTGCCGCTCGGGTAGTAGCCCTCCTGGAAGTACTCCCGCGCGAGGGCGGCCATCCCCGCCGCGAGCGGGGTCGAGTGGCTCGTCCCGCCGAAGCCCTGGGTCCCGCCCGGGTTCGAGTTGTCGATCGGGTTCCCGCTCGACGCGGCGGCGATCCCCGTGAAGAACGTCATGATGTCCGGCTTGAGCCGGCCGTCCGCGGTCGGCCCGCGGCTGCTCTGGCCGTTCACGTTCTGCTCGCCCGGGTACGGGTTCGCGCCGCCAATCGTGATCGCGGACTTCGCGGTGCCCGGGCTGCCCACGGTGAAGAGCGCGGAGCCCGCGTTCCCGGCAGCGAAGAAGATTGACATGTCCGGGTGGTTCCAGACGAACCGGTCCACCATCATCGCCTGGAGGTCGTAGCCGTTGTCCGCCGCGCCCCAGCTGTTCGAGTGGATGCGGGACCCGTTCTCGTACGCGGGCCCGAAGAGGTCGTCGTAGCTGTCCGGGATGTAGCTCAGGCTGTCCCCCGCGGAACCGACGTCCTGCATGATCAGCTTCGCGTTCGGGGCCATGCCGTCCTCGGGGCTCGAGCCGATTCCGGCGTCCGAGCCGCCCGCGAGGGAGCTCGTCGAGGTTCCGTGGCCCGAGGTCGCACCGCCGGAAATCGCGTCCTTCACCGCCTCCGGGTCCCCGCCCGTCCACGGGTCGATTCCCCGGAACGCGCTCATCGGGATGTACCGGATCAGCTTCCGGCGGGTGGGGTCCGTCGTGTTGTACACGGAGAGGGGTCCGAGCGTGCCCGTGTTGTCCCCGGGCTGGCCCGTCTGGATCACGGCCGCGGACTGACGGAAGAAGTTGCTGTCGAAGTCCATCCCCGTGTCCGCGAGGCTGACCACCTGGCCCGCCCCGAGGACCCCGTTGGCCCAGATCCGGCGAGCGTTCGCGTCGCCCGGCGCGAGCCCGGTCTGGAGGAGCGCCTGCGCGGTCGAGTCGTCGATCCGCATCTCGACCCACGGCTCGACCCAGAGCACGCGGGGAATCCGCGCGAGGCTCGTCAGGAGGCTCGCGTCGAGCCGGGCCCGCACGACGCCGATGTCGCCGACGCGGAACACGGAGAGGATCCCCGTGTCCGGTGCATTCCAGCGGACCCGCTGGAGGCCGTCGGAATCCAGGGCGGACACGACGTCGTACGTGTCCGAGGGAGCGACGGTCAGGATTTGGACTGCGACCGGTCCCGCCGGCCCCGCGAGGTCCGGGCGGACCTTGTACGCGGGGTGGTACGGGCCCACGAAGTCCACGAACCGCTCCGCCGCGACGGCGTCCCGCGCGGCCCCGTCCATCGAGACGAGGAACGCGTACGTCGGCAGGGAGTGGAGGACTTCGACGCCCATCCGCTGGAGCTGCCGGAGCCACATCGCCTTGATAGGCCCGATGAAGTGGACGATGTACAGGGCGGGGCCCTGCGTGGGCTCCGCGCGGAGGTCCGCGGGGAGGGCGGGGTCGCCGTCCCGCACGTCGAACGAGACGGACGCGAGCCCAATCCGGTACGCGGATTCCTGCGACTCCACGGGGATGCCGCGGGCCTCGATCGCGGCGAGCCGGTCCTGGCTCGCCCGCACGAGGACGAAGGATTCGTACGCCTCGACGACCTCGATCGCGGGGTCGACGGAGCGGATCTCCGAGAGCGGCGCGTGGACGAGCGCCGCGACGGCGGGGGCCCGCGCCTCCGGGAACGCCGCGAGCAGCGCGGGGACGCCTGCCGTCAGGACGAGCGTAATCACTAGCACTTCGACGAGTAGAGCCGACCTCAACCTCCCACCTTCTTCAGCCGTCCTAGATAGAAGCGGGTATCTAGCGGGCCTTCGAGCTTGGGCGTTGCAAACGAGCGGGGCTCATAAAAAGGTTTCCTCGCGAAAGGCCGGGCGTCCCGGAGGATTCGAACCGTGCACCAGAATGCCGAGGCGGGCGGCTACTCCGCGATCACGCGGGTCGCCTGGAGCCCGCCGTTCTGGAAGATCAGCGTGTAGTAGTTCGGGCTGTGCGGGGAGCCCCGCATCTTCACGCACCGGATCCGCCGCTGGATGTTCGCGTCGTCCACGCGCTCCATCTTCACGTGGATGATCCCGTCCGAGAGGAACTCCTCGCCGAAGGTCCCGAAGTCCTCGTTCTTCGACCGCATCTCCGAGACTAGGAACGTCGTGGCCTTGAGGTCCCGGAGCCACTCGAAGAGCTGGAACATCTGCTCCCGCGGGTTGTCGAACCGCGCGAGCGCCTCAAGCACGGTCAGCGAGTCCACGACCAGGAGCTCGTAGTTCAGGGACTTCTTGAGGTTCTGGGCGTACATCTTGAAGATCTCGACCCACGTGGACTCCGCCATCCCCTCGAGGTTCTTCCGGATCATCCCGAGGTCGACGATGCTGACCTTGTCCTCGACCTCCTTCGGGTCCATCCCCATCCCGCGGAGGTGGCTCGCGAAGTTCTCCCGCCCCTGCTCGATGGTGATGTACGCGCCCGTCCTCCCGTCCTTCTGCGCCCCGTGGAAGAGGACGTTCCACGCGACCGTGGACTTCATGGTCCCCGCCTCGCCCGCGAGGAGGACGATGCTGCGGGGGGGAATGCCGCCGCTGAGCTTCTCGTCGAAACCCGCCACGTAGGTTCGAATGCGCTCGCTGGCCCCCATGTCGGCGGTGTCCCATCGAGGCGGGCGGCGGATAAACGTTCCTCGGTCGTTATCGTTATCGAAAAGGTGGCCCACGATTCCCGTTCAATCTGACTCCCGGGATGGCAGCGCCAGCCTCTCGAACGCTTCAGCGATGGTCCGCCAGTCGTCCCGCGCGGACAGCTGGACGAAGGTCCTCCGCCCTCTGTCGTACCGCCTGAGTTCCAACTCCCCGCCCGGTACGCGGTATCGGACCGAATATAAGCGTCCCGTGGCGCGGACAGTCTTGACGAGTTTCGCGCCAATGGGCTCCGCACTCCCCACTATTGTCACCATCTCCGGTAGCGGGACCGGGAATGATCGCCCCATTCCCCTCCGCCACATTTTGAGGTCCTTGAGGACGACGACGAAACCGATTGCCATTCCCGCGTTCATCGCAACCATGGTACCAATAACACTGAGAATGCGATCGGTGCTTGGATGGAGACCTTGGACAGGCGTGAGCCCCATGAGTAGGATTCCGATGGAAAACGCGATTGGGTAGGCTAGGCTAATCTGCCAAGCGAGGTCATAGCTCGTCTCCGGGCACCAGCGTCCTTCGCTATTGTGCTGGATTGGAACTAGGGTGAAGGCTAGGAGGGCGAGAAACGCAAGGAATCCTCCGGTCAGGACGGCTATCGCTCCATTAAGGAGGGGTGCGGAATCGATGACGAAGGCCCACGCGGCGACTGCCGCATAGACGTCGATCGTGGCGGGCGCAAGGACGGCAAAGGCTCCATTACGTACCCGGATGAGGCGTCGGAAAGCGATGTTGTCCGGTATGGCCATGCCGCTTGGGACGCGCGTCAAGACTTCATAAGCGTTGTGCGGGGTTCGATGCGCGAGTATCGATGCAGTCAGCTGGAGAGGAACAGAAAAAAAAGAAAGGGGGAGTGATCGTCAGGCGATTGAATGCGGTGAATTGGCCCCGGCGGTATAGTGGTTTCTGAACTCGGTCTGTGAGCGATGCGTCCGGTGGAAACGTTTATTTGTTATCTATTCTGTTACCGGGCCGCTGGGGCGGATCCTCTCCCTTGTTCGTTCCAGAGAAGAACCTGAAGGACCTCATCGTCTCCTCCGTCCGCACGAAGGAGCGATCCATCAGCGCGCTCGCGAAGGACCTCACCAGCGTCGGGTACAAGTTCCACCGGCTGTTCCTCGCGGGGTACCTGAAGGCGCTCGCGGACTGCGGGGTCCTCCGGGAGAAGGAGATCCCGCCCGCCAAGGTCTACACCGCCTCCACGTACCGCGGGAAGACCCTGTACGACAGCGTGGGGGAGTACGTCCGGGCCGCGGAGACGGACCCCCGGGCCCAGTCCCGCCTCGCGGTCTCTGTCCTGTTCCGGCTCTTCCGGCGCCCCGTGTTCCTGCGCGAGGTCCGGGAGTGCGGGTTCGACGCAGTCGCGGACATCTCGACCGCGTCGAAGGAGGAGCGGGAGGACGCCCGCCGGGCCCTCGCGAAGCTCCACATCCAGGTCCCGACGAACGAGCCCGCGTACTACGTGGACGAGCGGCGGAACGACGTGCGCGACGCGATCATCACGGACCTGCTCGTCGAGAAGTTCGACATGGCACCCCTCGTCCTGGACACCCGCCAGACGAAGCTCGCGGACCGGTGAGGCGCTAGGGCCGGAGCGCGATCGTCGCGACGCCGTCGAGGCAGAGCGGCGAGAGCTTCCCCGCAGTACCCTCTTCGCGGCACACCACCTTGAGGTCGCATTTCGGGCAGAACCGGGCGCGGATTTCGTCCATATCCACGTCGAGGAGTTCCGCCTGGTCCAGCACCTCGTGCAGGAGCTTGAGGTACTTGCCCTCCGCGATCCGGGGGATGCCGTACTTCGCGGCTTCGAGGCCTTGCCGCAGCGTCCAGTACTCGTACAGGCGCCGGGACCCCTTCGACGCGTTGCAGGTGCCGCACACCCACGCAACGTTCTTCTCGTCCTGCGGCCCGTTCCGCGCCCGGGGAAAGAGATGCTCGAGCGTGAGGTCCCGCGCGGCGAGGCTGCAGTACGCGCACTGGTCCGGGTCCTCGTGCTCCTTGACGTACTCCCGGATTGAGTCCCACGCGATCTGGCCCTTCTTGAGCTTCACGAACCGCTCCATGATGAACGGGTACTGGCGCTTCCCGATGCCCGCGGAGCCCGAAATGATCTTCCCGTACTGCCAGTAAAGAAGTTCCCTGAGAGTCCGGACGGCGGACGGCGGCACCGATCTCCCCCAGCCCTCGGGAGGAAACGGTTCGGGAGGCCTAACCCTTCCGTCTATACCGTGCCAAGCTCTCGCAATGTGCGGGGTGGGAAGCTAGGCCACCAGGGTGGACGCCCCGCCCGATCGCTGGGGAACCCGGAGGCCTCCTCGGCCCCGCACCCCCGCGAGCGTTGGTCGTCCGCGGTGAGGCTGCTCACTTCCGTGCCTGACCCGGTCCCCGCGACTGAGGAACGGACCGCCGCTCTCCAGCTGCGCTCCGTACCACCTCCAGCCCCGCGGGACAGGACCTCAACGTCAGCCTCCAGACCAGCGCCGGACGGGGACGCCGCCCCTGGCTGTCACCGCCCCTAAGGACCGTTTGGGTCTACAAGGGGAGGCCCAACCCCCCGGTCTAGCCTAGCGCCGTTCCAATGAGACGGTTCCTATTTAATGGTTGGCGGGGGCCCTCGAACCTCACGGTTGCGGGGGCGTCGGGGGCGGGGGTGGCGGGGCCTGCGTCTCCGAGCGGGCCGCCTTCGCCTTGCGGTACCGGCCGAACGTCGAGAGGCACAGGACGAGGCCCACGAACACGAGCCCGCCCGTGCACGCGGACCGCCACGCGTCCCACGAATAGCCCGCGGGCCACACGTCCCCCGGGCTCCCCGACGTGACGAAGAAGAAGTTCGCCGCGAACGCGATCACGACGACGCCGAGGATCATCGGCATCCACACCCCGAGGAACGCCCGCGTGCGCTCCGAGCTCATCGGGACATCAACCGGATGATCGCTTCCGCGGGCTCCCCGTCCGCCTCCTCGAGCGCCTTGCGGGCCACCGCCTTCGAGACGTCCGCCTTCTCCGCGACGAGGTCGACGTCCTCGTCCGAGATCGCGGGCTTCTCCGGGGGCGGGGCGCCCTCCCTCTTCCGGGTCATCACGATCGGCTCGCCGACGACCTGCCAGGTCTTCTGCCCCTGCACGGTCATCGCGCTCACCTCCGCGGACTTGAACACGTACTCCTTCGTGGCGGTGCGGATCACGACCTCCTCGACGTCGCCGATCTCCTCCGTCTCGATGCCGAGGCGCTTCATCGCCGCCTTCATCTGGCGGGGGTTCATCCGCCCGCCGGGGATGCCCGGGATCATGGGGTCACCGCGCGCACCATCGGTCCCGCCGTCTTTAGGTTTGTGGGCGGGAGCGGAAGGGAGTCCGCCCTCGCGAATCCCTTAAGAGCCTCGCGGGTATCGGAACGGGGCCCATGCGCATCGCGGTCGTGTTCAAGGACCGGTGCCAGCCGAAGCGGTGCAACCTGGAGTGCATCTCCTTCTGCCCGCCCCAGCGGACGGGGACCGAGGTCATCTGGATCGACCCGGAGGTCGGGAAGGCGACGATCAGCGAGGAGACCTGCATCTCCTGTGGGATTTGTGTCCATCGCTGCCCGTTTGACGCGATCCGGATTATCGGCCTCCCGGAGCCGCTCAAGGAGGATCTCGTCCACCAGTACAGCCGGAACGGCTTCCGGCTGTTCCGCCTCCCGACGCCGAAGACGGGGCACGTCACCGGGCTGCTCGGCCCGAACGGGATCGGGAAGACGACGGCCCTCTCGATCCTGAGCGGCGAGCTGTGCCCGAACCTCGGCCACTACCGCCGCACCCGCCCGTACTGGAACGAGGTCCTCGAGAAGTACAAGGGCACGGAGTTCCACGAGTACCTGGAGAAGCTCGTCGCGAAGGAGTTGCGCACCGCCTTGAAGCCCCAGTACGTGGACAAGCTCCCGAAGGTCGCGAAGGGGACCGTCGGGGACCTGCTGAAGAAGGTCGACGACCAGGGCCAGCTCGACGACCTCGCACCCCGCCTCTACCTCGATTCCGTCCTCCACCGGGACATCGGGCACCTGAGCGGCGGGGAGCTCCAGCGCACCGCGATTGCCGCGACGATGCTCAAGGACGCGGACGTGTACTTCTTCGACGAGCCGTCCTCGTATCTGGACATCTACCAGCGTCTTGAGGTCGCGAAGGTGATTCAGACCCTGTCCAAGGAGAAGTTCGTCGTCGTCGTGGAGCACGACCTCGCCGTGCTGGACTTCCTCGCGGACACCGTGTACCTCCTCTACGGCTCGGAGGGCGCGTACGGCGTCGTGGCCCAGCCCCGCCCCGTGCGGACCGCGATCAACGTGTACCTCGGAGGCTACCTAAAGGAGGAGAACATCCGGTTCCGGCCCCGCGAGGTGACGTTCGAGGCCCGCCCCCCGAGGCGGGACTGGAAGGCGGCGACGCTCGTGCGGTACGACCGCCTCGAGAAGCGGTACGACGACTTCCACCTGGTCGTCGACGGCGGGGAGCTGAAGAAGGGCGAGGTCGTCGGCGTCGTGGGCCCGAACGCGACGGGCAAGACGACGTTCGTGCGGATGCTCGCGGGCGAGGAGCCCCCGACGGGCGGGATGATCGAGGGGAAGTGGGCGGTCTCGTACAAGCCGCAGTACATCGAGTCCTCGTACGAGGGGACCGTGCGGGAGCTGTTCGCGTCCACGGTCGGGGACCGCGCGGAGGGCGGGTGGTTCGAGACGGAGATCGCGCAGCCCCTCCAGATCCGCGGGATGATCGAGCGGCCCGTGAACGAGCTCAGCGGCGGGGAGCTCCAGCGGATCGCGGTGGCCCTCGCCCTCACGCGGGACGCCGACGTCTACCTGATCGACGAGCCCTCCGCGTACCTGGACTCGAACCAGCGGATGGCGACCGCGAAGACGATCCGGCGGGTGATGGAGAACCAGGGCAAGACCGGGCTGATCGTGGACCACGACGTGTACTTCATCGACATGGTCTCCGACTCGATCATGGTGTTCAGCGGGGAGCCGGGGCAGGAGGGCCACGGCGAGGGCCCGTTCCCGATGCGGGAGGGGATGAACCGCTTCCTGAAACTCGTCGAGATCACGTTCCGGCGGGACGCGGACACGAACCGGCCGCGGATCAACAAGCTGGACTCCCGCCTGGACCGGGAGCAGAAGACGGCGGGCGAGTACTACTACGCCTTGGCCTGACCCGCCCTGCGCCTCGCCCGCCACTTCCTCCAGTACATGTACCCGACGACCGACGCGAGGGCCGCAATGACGACGTACAGGTCCACGTTCTCCGTCGTCTCCGCGAACACCCGCCATCCCTGGAGGAGGTAGAAGCCCGCTACGACGAGGACCGTGTTCCAGATCGCCGCGCCCCCCGTCGAGGCGACGACGAAGTTCCGGAACCGCATCCTCGCGATCCCCGCGGGGAACGAGATGAACGACCGCGTGCCGGGGACCGCGTGGCCGATCAGGATGCCGAGGTCCCCCCACTTCGCGAACCACGCCTCCGCCCACGCGAGGTCCGAGGCGTCGAGCGCGATGTACCGCCCGTACCGCTCGACGAGCGGTCGCCCCACGCGGGCCCCGATGTGGTAGGCGACCGCGTTGCCCACCGCCGCGCCCGCGGTGCCGACAGCAATCACGAGGGCGAAGTTCAGCGTCCCCTGGGCCGCGAGGAACCCCGCGAAGGGCATGATGAACTCGCTCGGGATCGGCGTGAGGATCCCCTCGACGACCATGAGCGCGAAGATCATCGGGTAGCCGCCCGTAGCGATCACGGAGGCGATCCAGTCCGTGAGCCCGAGGAAGAGGGAGGGCACGCGGGCGCCACCGCCCAGAACCGGATTAACCCTCGGTCGACGTTATCATGCGCCCGACCCGCTCCGCGACAAGCTCGCCCTCTTGCGCGACGAGCTCCCCGCGCACGAACGTCGCGAGGGGGAACGTCCCCTCCATCCCCTCGAAGGGCGTCCACCCACACTTGTACCGGCACCGCCTCGCGGTCACGGGCTCGATCCGGCGTGGGTCCACGACGACGAGGTCCGCATCCCGGCCCACCGCGATCTCGCCCTTGTTCGCCCGCAGGAGCGCCGCGGGGTTCCCGGAGAACATCGCGACGAACCGCTCGAGCGGGAGGACCTGCCGCCGGACATACCGGATGAGCAGCGGGAGCGTGGTCGCGACACCCGGCACGCCCGCGGGCGCGTCCTCGAACCGCTCCGACTTCTCCTCGAGCGTGTGCGGCGCGTGGTCGCTCGCGAGCAGGTCGATCCCGCCGTCGAGGAGCGTGCGCCACAGCGCCTCCCGCTCCCCGGGCGGGCGGACGGGCGGGTTCACCTTCGCCTTCGCGCCGAGCCCCGAGCCCGTGTCCAGGAGGAGGTGGTGCGGCGTGACCTCGGCCGTCGCGCCCGGCGGCCGGGCCCTCGCGGCGTCGGCGGTCGTGACGTGGGCCACGTGGACCCTCGCGTCCCCCCGGAGGCGGGCGAGCCGCTCGATCGCGGAGCGCTCGGACTCCGGCGGGCGGGCGAGGTGGTGGCCCTCCAGCCCCTTCGCGGGCCCGGGCCGGAAGAGGCGGGGGTCCTCGCAGTGCGCGCTCAGGTACCGCCCCGAGCGGCCCACCGCGAGCAGGATCGCCGCCAGCGTCGCGTCGTCGGGGACCGGCGGGGCGTTCGTGCTCTCCGCGAGGTACGCCTTGAACGCGGTCGCCTCCCGCATCGACTCCGCCGCCGCGGCGGTGGCGGGCCCGCCGTACAGGCCGAAGTCCACGTTCGCGCTCCGGGCCGCAATCCG